>MHCFR05601__coassemble_677_pt1 | contig 62420 bp, 59 predicted proteins | sample MHCFR05601__metabat2_low_PE_030 | metagenome-assembled genome bin MHCFR05601
AGCGCCGGTGCTGTTGGGCACGATGTTCTGCGCGCCGGCGCGGGCACGGCGCAGGTCGCCCTTGCGGTGCGGGCCGTCCAGGATCATCTGATCGCCGGTGTAGGCGTGCACGGTGGTCATGATGCCGGAAACGACGGGGTACTTGTCGTTCAGGGCCTTGGCCATGGGCGCCAGGCAGTTGGTGGTGCAGGAAGCCGCGGAGATGATCTTGTCTTCCTTGGTCAGCGTGTTCTCGTTGACGGCGTAGACGATGGTGGGCAGGTCATTGCCAGCGGGCGCGGAGATGACGACCTTCTTGGCGCCGGCCTCGATGTGGGCCATGGCCTTGGCCTTGCTGGTGTAGAAACCGGTGCACTCGAGCACGACGTCCACGTCCAGCTCGCCCCAGGGCAGCTCGTTGGCCTTGGGCTTGGCGTAGATGGTGATCTCCTTGCCGTTGACGGTGATGGAGCCCGGCACCTTCACGGTCTTGCCGTCCTCTTCGAAGACAGGCTCCTTGTAGGAGACAGAGTCCTTGAACTTGAAGCCGCCCTGCGCGGTGTCGTACTTGAGCAGGTGCGCCAGCATCTTCGGGCTGGTCAGGTCATTGATGGCGACAACCTCGTAGCCTTCAGCGTCAAACATCTGACGGAAAGCCAGACGACCGATGCGGCCAAAACCATTGATGGCAACCTTAACCATTGGAATCTCCTCCTGAATCAATAAATTCAATGTCAGCCGGCGCCCTTGCAAAGGGCAACTGGCACCATTTATATTGTAACCAATTGCGCGGCAATTTGCAAGAGCCTTGCGACAATTTCAGCCTTCTTGTGAAAATTTTCCCAAAGGTTTACCCCCGCCGGGCGGCTCACTTGAGCGCGTCGGGATTGAGGCAGCGCAGATCCTCCGGCAGGAACAGGCCGTCCTTGCGGATCAGCTCGCCGTCAAAGTACATCTCGCCGCCGCCGTATTCGGGCGTCTGGATGCACACCAGATCCCAGTGGATGGCGCTCTTGTTGCCGTTGGGGCACTCGTCGTAGCAGTTGCCGGGCGTGAAGTGGAAGGAGCCGGCGATCTTCTCGTCAAAGAGCGTGTCCTTGATTGCCTGGGTGATGTAGGGGTTGACGCCGATGGCGAACTCGCCCACATAGCGCGCGCCCTCGTCGGTATCGAAGATGCGGTTGACCTTCTCCGTGTCGTTGGCCGTCGCCTCGATGATCTTGCCGTCCTTGAACGTGAGGCGCACGTTTTCAAACGTCGTGCCCTGGTACAGGCTGGGCGCGTTGTAGGTCAGCGTGCCGTTGACGCTGTCGCGCACGGGCGCGGTGAACACCTCGCCGTCGGGGATGTTCAGCTTGCCGTCGCACTTGATGGCGGGCATTCCCTGAATGGAGAACGTCAGGTCCGTGCCCGGGCCGACGATGCGCACCCGTTCCGCCTTCTCCATGCGCGCGACCAGCGCGTCCATGGCGCGGCTCATCTTGGCATAGTCGAGGTTGCACACGTCGAAGTAGTGGTCCTCAAACGCCTCGGTGGACATGTTCGCCGCCTGCGCCATGGAGGGCGTCGGGTAGCGCAGCACGACCCACTTGGTGTGCGGCACGCGGATGAGGCTGTGCACGGGGTGGCTGAACAGGCGGGCGTACAGCTGCTGCCGGTCGCCGGGCACGTCGCCGGTCTCCATCATGTTGTCGCCCGCGCGGATGCCGATGTAGGCCTGCATGTTCTCCATGCGCAGGCTCTCCACCTGCGCCATGAGCCGCAGCTGCTCCTCCGTCGCGCCCTGCATCAGCGCGCGGTTGACCGCCGGGTCCTTGATGTCGACGAACGGACGGCCGCCCGCCGCGTACACCTCGCGCACGAGCGCGACGACGAAGGCGCGCTCAAAGCCGGTGTTTTCGATCAGCACGTTTTCGCCCGGCTGCACGTCGCACGCATAGCGCACGATGTTGCGGGCCAGCTTTTCCAGTCTGGGATCCTGCATGGGAAATGCCTCCTTCCTGCGCGTCAACCACGGGCGCGCAGATCGTCCTTTGGCTTGCGCCCCGCCCTGCGGGCGCTATAGACACGCGCGCCCAGGCGCGCGATGGGCCGCTCGAATGCGTAGGTGATCAGCGTGGCGACGAAAAGCGCCAGCGCAAAGCACAGCAGCGTGTACTGCCACTGCCAGGGCATCTCGCCGTCGAAGTTCGGCTGCGCGGAGACGGAGGGCGGAATGCCCCACTCCCGCAGCTTGACCGCCAGGTACTGATGCCAGATGTAGAAGTTGAACGAGATCGCCGACAGGTAGCGCATCAGCCGGTTGGAGAAGAGGAAGCGCCACAGCGCGCCCGCGTTGGCCGTGCAGACGATGAACGCCGAGAGCACCGCGCTGAACGCATAGCGGTGGATCATCTGCCCGCGGCGGATCTCCTCGGTTGAGCCCGAGCCCGCCTGGCGCACGACGATGTGCCACACGACGCACAGCAGCATGACGGACAGCGCGGTGAACAGGATGCGCGTACAGGGCGTATGGCGCAGGTCGCGCGTCAGGCGCACAAACACGACCGCCGCGAGAAAGCCGTTGGCGTACACGTCGAAAAAAGCCGGCAGCTGGTTGACCAGCAGCGTCGTGTCCGTGCACGTGGCCAGCACCAGCCCGCGATACAGCAGCGACGCGCCCAGCATGAGCGCATACGTCAGCGCGGGCTTTCGGAAGAACGCGCGCGCCAGCAGCGGAAAGATCAGATAGAACTGCACTTCGACCGCCAGCGTCCACAGCACGACGTTCAGCTGCGTGGCCACATAGGTGTCGTAGGCGAACACGTGCGTGAACGTCAGGTGGCTGATCAGGTCGCGCAGCATATACGACGTGCTGTGATACGCGCCCGATGGCAGCGCGGCGAAGCAGAAGATCGACAGCACGCTCAGCCAGTAGGAGGGCAGGATGCGCAGCGCGCGGCGCACGTAAAAGCCTGCCGCATCCGGCATGCGCGGCGCGGGGCTGTCCAGCTCGCGCGCATAGGGCAAAAAGAGCAGAAAGCCGCTGATGAGCAGCATCGCGTCCACCCAGATGTAGCCGGAGCGCACCAGCGGGTCGAAGTTGAGCGTAAAGCAGCCGCCCACGTCGAGCGTCGGCCAGAGCCAGGACTGCTGCCAGATGTGATACCAGGCGACGATGAAGATGCACAGCGCGCGGATGCCGTCCATCACATCCACGTGGCGCGCATTCACCTGCGCGCAGGCGTCTTCGCGCCACCATTTGGCCGGATTCATCGCATTCCTCCTCTCATCGGACGACGACGTCCACGCCGTCCAGGGGCGTCTGATCCTGCTCCTGCTCATCCGCCGCCAGGCGCACGACCAACCGATGCGGCAGGCACACGATCGACTTGGCCGCGCGGCGCGTCTCGCCCTGCTGGACGCACAGGCCGTCGCGGCAGTTGGCCTGCACCATGCGCACGCCGCCGTCCGCCACCTCGATGACGTTGACGGCGCCGTCCGCCTGCGGGATGTCATACACGCCGTCCTGCGCAAGCGGCACGTTGAGCGCTTCGGCCCCGTCGACCGTGACGATCACCCGCGACACGTCGCGCGTCTCCCAGAGCGGCAAGAGGAACAGCGCCGCGACGGCGACCAGCGCGACGGATGCGATCAGCACAAAGTCCTTCTTTTTCATTCGTCCCCTTCCTGCCCGGCCGCGTCGTCCTGCGCGGGCTGCACGCGCGTGTAGCGCACGGTCGCGCCGTCCTCCTCGCGCTTGAGCGTCATGCGCTGCGCGTCCATGGAGACGATCTGGAACACCGCCTGCGACGGCTCGGGCTCCCCGCCGATCAGCACGGCGTAACCGTTGACGTCAAAGTAGCGCTCCTGGCCCTCGAACGTGCACGTTCCATCCTCCCGGAACTGCATCGGCCGCTCCTCCCCGTCCGACGACCACGTGCCCAGGATGAGGTAGATGTAGCCCTCCAGCAATTCCTCGCTCTCGCCGTAGCCGTTGGCCGCGCGCAGGTACGGCAGCGCCTCCAGCTCCGATCCCTGAGAGATGAGCCGGCGCGCATAGCGGTAGTTGGCCTCCTCGTACAGCGCGTCGAAGCCGTCGTAGGGCGCGGGCAGGTCCTTGCCCACATAGGGCTTGCAGCCCTGGACGACCGGCGCGTAGTTGCCCACGTCCATCTCCAGGTTCAGATCCAGCCACGTGGCCTGCAGCCAGTCGTCGTAGACCTGCTGCGCGCGGGCAGGCGCGTCCTCAAACTCGCCCAGCGACAGGAACGCCGCGCCCGCGGCCTCGGGGTCGCCCTCCTCCTCGCACTGCTCGGCGTAGCGGTACACGCACAGCTGCGCGCGCCGCGCCGCATCCAGGTAGTCCCCGGCCTGCGCGTACTTTTCGGAGGCCTCCATGTACGATCCGGCTTCCTCCAGCTCCATGCCCTGCGCATAGGGACAGGCCAGCGCACGCTCGCGCGCGTCCTGATAGCTGCCAAGCGCCGCGAAGATCGCCTGCGCCTGTTCGTACTCGCCCGATTCATACAGGCTGTCGGCCTGCAGGTACTGCGCCTGCAGCACCTTGCGCGAGGCGTCGGAGTAGTCGCCGATCGCGGCAAAGCGCTCCGCCGCCTCCTCATAGCGGCCCGCGGCCAGGGCGCTCTGCGCGGCCAGGTAGCGCGTCTGCTGCGCTCGCGAGGCCGCACCCTCGTAGTCGCCCAGCGCCTCGTAGCGCTCTACCGCCTCGTCGAACCGGCCGGACTCGGCCAGGCTCTCCGCCGCGAGGAACCGCGCGCGCTGCGCCTGCTCGTCCGCATCCTTGTAGCCCGGGATGCGGGTCAGGTAGGAGACCGCCGTGTCGTAGTCGCCCTCGCCAAACGACGCCATGCCGGGCAGGTACAACGCCTCCTGCCACAGAATCTGCGCGTCCTCGTACTCGCCCAGGCTCTGCAGCAGCTCGCTGGCGGCCTCATACTCGCCGCCGTTCATCAGGTTCACGCCCAGGTGATAGCGCGCCGCCGTCAGCAGCGACGGCGCGTCCTCGTACGCGCCCAGCGTCTCGTACGCCTCGACGGCGCGCGCGTAGTCGCCCTCCTCCATCGCGGCGCCGGCGTCCGCGTACAGACAGGCCTTCGCCCGGTCTGCGGCGTCCTCATAGTCCCCCAGGGAATCAAACAGCTCCGCCGCGCGCGCAAACGCGCCGCCCTCCTGCTGCTGCGCGGCAAACGCGTATGTCGCCTCCGCGCACAGCGCGTCCGCATCCTCAAAGCCCGAAAGCGCCGCATAGCGCTCGATCGCCGCCTCGTAGTCGCCCGCCTGCACGGCCTCGCCCGCCAGCGCATAGCTGACCTGCTGCGCGTGCGCGTCGGCCTCTTCATAGCCCGAAAGCCCGAGCAGCAGCTCCTCCGCCGCGCCATAATCGCCTGCGGTCTGATACAGCAGCGCCAGTTGATAGCGCGCCTCCTGCTCCTGCTGCGCGGCCTGCTCGCCCTCCAGCGCGGCGAACCGCTCCTGCGCCTCGATCAGCGAGGCCTCGTCGCCCGCCTGCAGCAGCGCCAGGGCGATCTGATACTCCGCCTCCAGCGCCTGCGCGTCCGCGTCGCGATAGTCCGCCAGGCGCACGAATGTCTCCTTGGCGCGCTCGGGCTGGCCGTTTTGCAGCAGGTAGCGGCCGTAGCGGTACTGGAATTCCGGCACGCCAAACGTCACAATCGCGTATGCGCCCGCCGCGACGACGACGACCGCCGCGACCGAGCGGACGAGCAGGCGGCGACGGCGGCGCTTCTTTTGCAGGGTCTGCTGGCGTGCGTACTCCTTTTCGGACGCCTCCTGGCGCGCCTTTTGCGCAATGCGCTCCAGCTCGTCCTCACGCTTTTGGATGACCGCGTCGACCGCGTCCTCGGAAAAGCGCGCGAACACCTCGTCCTTGGCGCGCTCGCAGCGGCGGCAGACCGTCTCGCCGGCCGCATTGGCGCGTCCGCAGACGCACAGCCACACGGCCCCCTGCTCCTCCGGATAGCCCACGGCGTCCTCGCCCGCGACGAAGCGCAGCATCTCGCGGCGGCGTCCCTCCGGCATGACGTTGGGCACGTACTCCTGCGTGGAGGCGCTGTCGCGCCGCCAGATGGACGCGTCGTCGAACCAGACCTTTTCGACCACCAGCTCGATCTGCGCGATGTCCGGGTTGTCCTCCAGCGGCACGTCGGCCACGAAGTGCTCCCGGCCCGCGCCATGCAGGTCCATCACGCGCTCCACCGCGCGCTGCAGGATGCCGCCCTGGCGGTCCAGGCAGGTCATCGTCACCTGGATGCTGGACACCTGCTTTCGCTCCAGATTGAAAAACGTAAGGCTGCACGCGGCCCGCTCCGGGGTGGGCAGCTCGAATGCAAACAGCTCGATTGGGCATGTCAGGTCAATTTTCAAACGTATCGCCTCCGATTCCGGCGCCGCTGCGCCGCGTGTCGAAAATCCCCCATTGGACATGATACGGATAAAATCCATTTTTGTCAATCGCATGCGCCCCATTTCCCATCAAATGCATATGCGTTGACACACGCGCGCGGCGTTGTTATAATGTGGCGGGCGCAACGCGCTGGAAGGATGAAAGCATGAGCGAAGAGAAGACCGCGCTGCGGGCGCTGTGCCTGGCCGCGCGCATCATCTTGGAAAACGGCGGCGAAACCTACCGCGTTGAGGAGACGGTCATGCGCATGGCGCGCGGCTTGGGCCTGTCCGACGCGGGCGTGGTCGCCTATCCAACGAGCCTGTTCGTCACGCTGGGCACGCGCACCGTCACGCTGCGCGTCGCGCGCCGCGGCACGGACCTGACCCGCCTGAGCGTCGCCAACGACATCTCGCGGCACGTGGCCTCGGGCTGCATGGACGCCGCTCAGGCCGAGCGCGCGCTGCTGGCGCTGGCCGCATCGCCCGGGCCGCGCCAGGCGCTGTGCGTTGCGGCGGCGGGCGTCGGCGCGGCCATGTTTGCGCTGATGTTTCGCGGCGGACCGGCGGCGGCGCTGGTGGCGCTGCTCTCGGGCGCGCTGACGCAGGCGGCCGTGCCGCTGATTGCGCGCCTGGAGATGGCGCAGCCCGTGACCAACGTGCTGGGCGGCTTTCTCACGGCGCTGGTGGCCTATGGTATCAACTTCGTCTTTCCCTATGAAACGCCCAGCGCCGCCATTGCGGGTGGCATCATGCCGCTGCTGTCGGGGCTGCTCATGACCAACGCCGTGCGCGACACGCTCTACGGCGACCTGGTCTCCGGCGTCTCCCGCGCGGCGGAGGCGCTGCTCATCGCCGCGACGGTGGCCATCGGCGTATTTGCCGCGCTGAAATTCTGGTCGTTCTTCGGGGGGCTGTGAGCATGACGTTGTACTTTGCGGTGTCCGCCGTCAGCGCGTTCTTTGGGGCAGGCGCGTTCGCGCTGCTCTTCCACGCGCCGCGGCGCACGATTGTGCCCTCCTGCCTGATCGCCTCGGCCGGCTATCTGCTCTACGTCGTGCTCGCCGAGACGGGCAGCGGCACCGTCGCCTGCTACTTCTTGGGCGGACTGGTCATGAGCGCGCTGTGCGAGCTGGCCGCGCGCCGCATGAAGACGCCCGCGACCGTCTTTCTGACCTCGTCCCTGGTCACGCTCGTGCCGGGCTTTGACCTGTTCCAGATCATGCTCTACCTCGCCCAGGGCGACGGTTCGTTGGCCGCGTCGCACGCCATGACGGCGCTGCAGGGCGTCATGGCCATCGCCGCGGCGACGGCCGCATGCACGGTCGTCTTTCGCGCCGTCAAGCCGCACGCGCGCCACACGGCGTGAGCAATGAGTTCATAATAGAGGAGGCTTTCATGTTTCAGGGCAAGGTGGCCGTCGTCACGGGCGGCGCGCACGGCATCGGTCTGGCCATCGCGCAGGCGTTTGCGCGGGAGGGGGCGTCGGTGTGCGTGATCGACCGCACGCCCAATCCGTACTTCACCGGCGACGTGGGCGAGGAGGAGACGCTGCGCCGCTTTGCCGGGCAGGTCATCGCCGAACATGGACGGGTGGACTTTCTCATCCACAACGCGCCGCCGCCCATGAAGGGCATCGACGCGTGCAGCTATGAGGAGTTCAACCGAGCGCTTCGCATCGGCGTGACCGCGCCCTTCTATCTGACGAAGCTGTTCCTCCCGCACTTCGCGCCCGGCGCGGCGATCGTGAACATCTCCTCCTCGCGCGACCGCATGAGCCAGCCGCAGACGGAGAGCTACACCGCCGCCAAGGGCGGCATCTCGGCGCTGACGCACGCGCTGGCCGTCAGCCTCTCGGGCCGGGTACGGGTCAACTCGATCTCCCCCGGCTGGATCGACACGGAGTACGTCGAATACCATGGCCCGGACGCCGCGCAGCATCCCGCAGGCCGGGTCGGCAACCCGTCGGATGTGGCCGCGCTGGCGCTGTTCCTGTGCTCGGACAAAGCGGGCTTCATCACGGGCGAAAACATCTGCATCGACGGCGGCATGACGCGCCAGATGATCTATCACGGCGACTGCGGTTGGACGCTGGATCCGCACGCCTAAGCGCGCAAAGCCCTTCCGGGCGGTACCGGGAGGGCTTTTTTTCATGCCGTCATTTCTTCACAGCGCGTAGAGCTTTTGCACCTCGTCCTGCGTCAGCTCGCGCCACTGGCCGGGCCTGAGCGCGCCCAGCGCCAGCGGGCCGAAGCGCACGCGCCGCAGCGCCAGCACGCGGTGGCCCACAGCCTCGAACATGCGGCGCACCTGGCGGTTGCGCCCCTCGTGGATCGTCACCTGCGCCACCGTCGCAAACGTCTCCCGGCGCACGACGGACACCTGCGCGGGGGCGGTGGGCCGCGCGTCGCCGGGCAGCGCGACGCCCTCGCACAGCCGCCGCACGTCCTGCGGCGACACGCTGCCCGTCACGCGCGCGATGTAGACCTTGTCCACCTCGCCGCGCGGGTGCAGCAGGCGCTGGGCCAGCTCGCCGTCGTTGGTGAGCAGCAGCAGGCCCTCGCTGTCGTAGTCCAGCCGGCCGACGGGATAGATTCGCTCGGGCACCTCGCCGGCAAAGCGGTCGAGCACGGTCGCGCGGCCCCTGTCGTCGCTGACGGTCGTCACCTCGCCCACCGGCTTGTAGTAGAGGATGTAGCGCTTGCGCGCCTCGGGCGCCACGGGCGCGCCGTCCAGCGTGACGCGCTGGCCGTCCTCGACCTGCGCGCCCAGCTGATCGACCGTCCGTCCGTCGACCGCCACGCGGCCCGCAAGGATGATCTCCTCGCACTTGCGCCGGGAGGCGACGCCGCACAGCGCCAGATATTTTTGCAGACGCATCGGCCTCACCTCGCACGCAGCTTGTAGTAGAAGAGCGCGCACGCCGGCAGCGCCGCCGGCCGCTCGCCCGTCCGCGCCAGGCCCGCATAGCGCATGCGGTCCACGCCGCCCAGCGCAAAGCCGCAGTGCTCCAGGAACTGGCAGGCCGCGGGGTTGGCGTCCTGCGTCTCCACGACGAGGCCCTCGCACCCGTGCAGCGCCGCCCAGTCCATCGCCACGTCCAGCATCTCGCGCCCCAGGCCCTTGCGGCGCGCGGGGATGTCCACGCGCACGTCCGTCACGCGCGCCAGGCGGTTTTCGCTCTCTTCAACGGCGATCTGTCCGCACAGCGCGCCCTCCAGATAGCCGAAAAACACATCCCGGTCGCGCCGGCCCAGAAAGTCCGCCGCCTCCTCGTCCTCGCAGCCGCTCCGGCTCCACACGGCGCTGGCCAGCGGCCTGTATTCCAGCGCAAACCCGCCGCGCGTCAGGCGCAGCGCCGCGACCTCGCTGACCAGATAGCGGGGTTCGATCGCGTTGAGTTGTCTGGCGTTGCTTTCGTCCATTCGAATGATCTTCATCGGTTGCTCCTTATGTCACTGCCGGCCGTTCAGCAGCGGCCAGTGCAGCAGAATCGTTCTAATGTTCACGGTGAAGGATCGGGCCTGCACGTCCTGCGCCGCCACCAGCGGCACGGTGAGCAGCGTCTCCCCGGAAAGCACGGCGCTGGCCGTGCCCAGTTCGTCGCCCGCGCGCACCGGGGCCTCGATCTGCTCGGGCAGATCGAGCACGAGCCGCACCTCCTCGCTCTGTCGGACGGGCACGGACAGGTCCGTCACCGCCACCGCGCCGACCGTGCGCCCTACGCCGCCTTGGACGGGCACGACCCGCGCATCCTCGCCCGCGCGGTAGAGCGTGAGCATGCCGTATTGTTCAAAGCACGCGTCCATCAGCCGCGCCGCCTCGTCGAACCACTCGGGGCAGTTGAGCAGCGCGCCCACGAGTTCCAGCCCATCCCGTTGCGCGCCGAACACGAGGCAGCGCCCCGCCGCGCGCGTGTAGCCGGTCTTGACGCCTGTGGCGCCCGGATAGTCGGACAGCAGGCGGTTCTTGTTCTGCAGCTGCCGGTCGTAGTCTCGCCCGGCCCAGGGGATGGAGGCGCGCTGTGTAGAGACGATCCGGCGAAAGGCGGGCAGCGTCATGGCATGGCGCGAGATGAGCGCCAGGTCGCGCGCCGTGGTATAGTGGCCGTCCATGGGCAGGCCGTGCGGCGTGACGAAGTGCGTGTTGCGCGCGCCCAATTCCAGCGCGCGCGCGTTCATCATCTGTGCGAATTCCTCCACGCTGCCGCCCAGGTGCTCCGCGATGGCGACGGCCGCATCGTTACCCGAGGCGAGCATCAGCCCCAGGAGCATCTGGCCCAGGGGCAGCGTCTCGCCCAGGTCCAGATAGATCGACGTGCCGGGCACGCCGTAGGCGTTCTCCGAGCAGGTGACGGGCTCGTCCGGCTCGCCCAGCTCCAGGGCCAGCAGCGCCGTCATCACCTTGGTGGTCGAGGCCATGGGCAGCTGCGTGTCCGCCTCGTATTCAAAGAGCACGCGGCCCGTGGTCAGCTCCACAATGCACGCGGCCGCCGCGCTCGTCTGCGCCCGCGCCACTCCATTATACAGGACGAGCAGCGCCGTGAAAAGACCCGCGATCCATCTTTTCATCCGTTTCCCTCCTCCGCATCCATGTCAACAGCGTATGCGCGCGCGCTTTGCCGCATCCCTTTATTGACAAAAGCGCCCCGTCTGTTCTATGATAAGCTATCTGACACAAAGGAGCCGGTTTGACATGAAGATCCAGCCTTTGAAGGGCATGCGGGACTACCTGCCGTATGAAATGCGCCTGCGCGACTACGTGCAGGGCGAAATACTCAAGACCTACCGCGCCAGCGGATTTGAGCGCATCGCCACGCCGATGCTCGAGGACATCGAAAACCTGGACAAGAGCGACGGCGGCGAAAACCTGAACCTCATCTTCAAGGTGCTCAAGCGCGGCGAGAAGCTCGAGGCCGCGCTGGCCGACGGGGATGAGCGCGCGCTGTCGGATATGGGCCTGCGCTATGACCTGACGCTGCCGCTCTCCCGCTACTATGCGGCCAACCGCGCGCAGCTGCCCACGCCCTTCAAGGTCATCCAGACGGACCGGGTGTTTCGCGCGGAGCGTCCGCAGAAGGGGCGCATGCGCGAGTTCGTGCAGTGCGACATCGACATCCTGGGCGACGAGAGCGTGAACGCCGAGATCGAGCTGATCGACGTGACGGCCCGCGCGCTGCTGGCCATCGGCTTTGCGGACTTCACGGTCAACGTCAACGACCGCCGGCTGCTGCGCGGCATGCTGCGCGCGATGGGCTTTGAGGCCGATTCGCTGGAGAGCGTGTGCGTCACCTTCGACAAGATGGACAAGGTCGGCGTGGACGGCGTGTGTGCGGAGCTGACGGACAAGGGCATGCCCGCCGGGGCGATCGACGCGCTGGGCGCGTTCCTGCGCGAAGGGGAATTTGGCCTGGAGCGCGTGGCGGCGCTGTGCGGGGACGACGCGCTCGCCGACGGCCTGCGCCGCGTGCTGGACGCCGCGTCCACGCTCGCCGCGGGACGCTATCGCGTCGCCTACTGCCCGTCGCTCGTGCGCGGCCAGGGGTACTATACGGGCATGGTCTTTGAGATCGTGTGCGAGGGCTTCCCCGGCTCCGTGGCCGGCGGCGGACGCTACGACGGGATGATCGGCAAGTTCATCGGGCAGCAGGTGCCCGCGGTCGGCTTCTCCATCGGCTTTGAGCGCATCTGCTCCATCCTGCTGGAGCGGGGATTTGCCCTGCCCGAGGAGAAGCGCAAGCTCGCGCTGCTCTACCGCCCGGAGGCGGACTTTGCACAGGTGCTGCAAAAGGCCGCACGCCTGCGCGAGACGTACGTCGTAACCGTCCTGCCCCAGCAGAAGAAGCTGGGCAAGCAGCTGAGCGCGCTGGAGGGCGCGGGCTACTGCGCCGCCGCATTCTCCGACAACGACGACCTCAAGCCCCTGGGCCAGCAGGCAGAATAACCAAACGGCCGCCGGAACGCTCCGGCGGCCGCTGTCTATTCGTCCGTCTCCTTGCCCAGATCCTGCGGCAGCGGCGTCACCGTGAACGCCCGCGCCGTTCCGTCCTCCTGCTTCTTGTCCGCCTGCTTTCCCTTGGGCTCGTCCTCATCGCACAGCATGTCCTTCAGGTCGCCCACGACCTGCGGGATCAGCTCCACCATGCGGTCCACCGGCGTGGCATAGTTGGCGCTGAGCAACTTCACCTGTCCGCCGCCCGAGACCAGAAAGCCCACCGGATTGACCGATACGCCCGCGCCGCTGCCGCCCGCAAAGGGGCGCGCCTCTTCCTGCAGAGCGCCCGGCGTCCGGACCTCCGCGCCGTACTCGCCGCCGCCCGCCACGAAGCCGAACGACACGCGCGAGATGGGGATGATCGTCACGCCCTCCGCCGTCTGCACGGGATCGCCCACGACGGTGTTGACGTCCACCATGTCGCGGATGTTCTCCATCGTCGTGCCCATCAAGCTCTCAATGGGATGCCTGTCCATTCCGTTTCGCCCCTTCATCGCAATTTTGCGGGGATCGCGCGGCGCGCCGAGCGGCGCAGGCCGTGCAGCAGCCCCAGCGCCGCCGTGGCCATAATGTCCCCAGGCAGCACGACGATTATGCATCGGACCGACGCCAGCAGCGCGGGCCGCGCAAAGTCCGGCTCCACGCGCAGGCGCGGCGCGACGTGCAGGCGGCGGCGCAGCGCGCCGGAGAGTGCCGAGAGCGCGGCCATCAGCGCCCCGCACAGGCGCGCGGTATCCGCGGCCTGCATGCAGCCCAGCCGCACATCCGCTTCCAGCCGCCGCACGCGCACATGCCGCGCGATGTAGCGGCGCGCGCGGCGGTTTTGCAGCGCAGGCCGCACGACCGAGCGCGCGGGCAGCGACAGGGGCGCGCCCTCCCGGCCGTCCCGGCCGCGCGGACGGATGGAGAAGAACAGCCCGCTCTCGCCGCGCTCGACGACGCCGTCGAATTGCAGCGTGAAGAAGAGCGCCTGCAGGCGCAGTTTGACCGTCGAGCGCTCGCCGATGTCCACGCGCGCGGCGATGCGCAGCGGCAGGACCAGCAGCGCGTACAGCAACGTCGTCACGTATACCAAGCCATCTCCTCCTCCGCCCTCCTGATTTTTTCCATTTTGTCAGCATTTGATGCGGCTTTTCTTTGCGCTGCGGGCGGGAATCGTGTATAATAAGGAGATGAAATCCAGCGCCGGACCGGCCCGCATGCGTCCGGCGAAAGAAGGAGGCGACCGCATGAAGCTGATCTCCTGGAACGTCAACGGCCTGCGCGCATGCCTTTCCAAGGGCTTCATGGATTATTTTACCGAGCAACAGGCGGACCTGTTCAGCCTGCAGGAGACGAAGATGCAGCCGGACCAGGCGCAGGTGGAGACGCCCGGCTATACGCAGCTTTGGAACAGCGCAGTCAAGAAGGGCTATTCCGGCACGGCGGTGTTTGCCAAGCAGCCGCCACTCTCGGCGCGCATGGGGCTGGGCCTGGAGGAACACGACCAGGAAGGGCGCGTCATCACGCTGGAGTATCCCGGCTTTTTTCTGGTGAACGTCTATACGCCCAACGCCCAGCGCGAGCTGACGCGCCTTGGCTACCGCATGCGCTGGGAGGAGGACTTCCGCGCGTACCTCAAGCGCCTGGACGCCGAAAGGCCGGTCATCGTGTGCGGCGACATGAACGTCGCGCATCAGGAAATCGACCTGAAAAACGCCCGGACGAACGTGGGCAACGCGGGCTTCACCAACGAGGAGCGCGCGCAGATGACCCAAACGTTGCAGAGCGGCTTTGTCGACACGTTCCGCTACCTCTACCCCGACAAGACGGGCTGCTACTCCTGGTGGTCGTATATGTTCAACGCCCGCAAGAACAACGCCGGATGGCGCATCGACTACTTCCTCGTGTCCGAGCGCATCAAGGACCGCATCCGGGATGCGCGCATCGACGCGCAGGTCTACGGCAGCGACCACTGCCCTGTCGTGCTGGAGATCGACCTGTAACCGTCCGCCTTCGCCCGCAGGGGCGTTCATCATCATTGGCAAGGAGGATCACATGAAATATCTCTTCGCATCCGACATCCACGGTTCCCGCGGCGCGGCCGAGCAGGTGCTCGCGCGCTATGCGGCGGAGGGCGCCGGCCGGCTCGTGCTGCTGGGCGACCTGCTCTATCACGGCCCGCGCAACGACCTGCCCGCCGATTACGATCCCAAGGCGGTCTTCGCCCTGCTCAACGGGGCCCGCAATGAGATCGCATGCGTTCGCGGCAACTGCGACGCCGAGGTCGACCAGATGGTGCTGTCCTTCCCCATCGGCGCGGATTTCATGCTGATGGAGCTGGGCGCGCGCCTGGCCTTTGTGACGCATGGGCATCTGTTCAACCTGGAGGCGCTGCCGCCGCTCAAGCCGGGCGACCTGCTCATCCACGGGCACACGCACCTGCCGGTCATTCAGGCGCACGCGTCGGGCGTCACGTACCTCAATCCCGGCTCCTGCGCGCTGCCCAAGGAGGGCAATCCGCCGTCTTACATGACCTTTGAAGACGGCGTCTTTGAAATCAAGGACCTGCAAGGACGCGTGCTGAAGGCCTGGGACAGCCGCGCATGATCTCATACCACGTCGATAAGGGAGCCGATGTACATGAATTTCGTCTTCATCTCGCCTCACTTTCCATCCAACTATGAGCGCTTCTGCACCGCGCTGCGCGATCACGGCGTCACGGTGCTGGGCATCGCCGACACCCCCTACGAGCAGCTGAGCCCGACGCTGCGCGGGGCATTGACCGACTACTACCGCGTGGACAGCCTGGAGGACTACGAGTCCGTCTTTCGCGCCGTGGCGTACTTCATCCACCACCACGGGCGCATCGACTGGCTAGAGTCGAACAACGAATACTGGCTGGAGCAGGACGCGCGCCTGCGCGAGGCGTTCCACATCACCTCCGGCTTCATGCCCGAGGACATGCCGCGCGTGAAGCACAAGAGCCTGATGAAGGCCTGCTACCAGCAGGCGGGCGTGCCCACCGCACGGCTGCACCACGTGACGACGCTCGACGCCGCGCGCGCGTTCATTGAGCAGGTCGGCTATCCCGTCGTCGTCAAGCCGGACAACGGCGTGGGCGCGTGCGCGACCTACAAGCTGGAGGACGACGCGGCGCTGTGCGAATTCTTTGCGGACCTGCCGCCCGTGCCCTATGTGATGGAGGAGTTCGTCAACGGCGCCATCTGCTCCTACGACGCGATCCTCGACTCGCACGGCGAGCCGCTGTTTGAGAGCGGCGACTACGTGCCCTATTCGATCATGGATGCCGTCAACACGGGCGACCACCAGCACTTCACCATCCTGCCGCGCCTGCCCGACGACCTGCGCGATGCGGGCCGCCGCTGCGTCAAGGCGTTCGGCGCGCGCTCGCGCTTCGTGCACTTTGAGTTCTTCCGCCTGTGGGACGACCATCCCTTCCTGGGGCGCGCGGGCACCGTCGTCGGCCTGGAGGTCAACATGCGGCCCTGCGGCGGCTTCACGCCGGACATGTACAACTATGCCCTGAGCACGGACGTCTACCGCATCTATGCGGACATGATCTGCTACGACGAGAACCGCCAGCCCGACTGGCCGGAGAAGTACTTCTGCGCCTTCGTCGGCCGCCAGGAGGGCAAGCCGTACCTGCTCTCGCAGGATGCGCTGCGCCAGCGCTACGCAGGCGACCTGATGCAATGCGAGACGCTGCCGGACGTGCTGGCCGCCGGCATGGGCAAATACGTCTTCATCGCGCGCTTCAAAGACGAAGAGCGCATGAACGCCTTCTTCCGCGACGCGCTGGAGCTCGCGCACGAATGAAAAGACGTCCTTCCGAAAGGCTGTGATTTCATGCCCGCCCTCTACCCCGTCCTGCTGTGGGCCGTTCTCGCGCTGCTGCTGCTCGCGGCGAGCCGGCGCGCCGCTGCGCTGCTGAACGCGCGTCCCCTGCGCGCGGCAGGCGACGCGGCGGTCCGGCTGTCGCGCCGCGCCTACTGGCCGCTGCTTGCGGCCGTATTCGCGCTGGCGCTCTTCCTGCGCCTGTACGGCTTCCCGGACATTCCAGCCAATTACCACACCGACGGCATCCTCTCCGCGGTGGACGGCTACGCGCTGGCGCGCTTTGGAACCGACCACTACGGCACGTCCTATCCCGCGATGATGGAGGCTTGGGGCTATGGCCAGCAGAGCGCCATGATGGCCTACCTGATGTCGCTGTCCACGCGCCTCTTCGGACTGACCCGTGTGGGCGTGCGCCTGCCGACGATGCTCGTCAGCCTCGCGGGGCTGGCGGTCTTCTACGACTTCGCGCGCAGGCTGTGCGGCCGCTCCTATGCGCTGCTGGCGCTCTTTCTGCTGGCGGTGTCGCCCTGGCACATCCAGCAGAGCCGGCAGGCGCTGGATGCGTACATGCTGTGCCACTTCCTGCTCTTTTCGATGGATTTGCTCGTGCTGGGTCTGCGCCGCCGCCCCGCGCTGTACCTGTCAATGGCCTTCTTTGCGCTGTCGATGTACTGCTACGGCATCGCGGCCTATGTGGTGCCGCCGCTGCTGATCTGCTGCTGCGCGTATCTGCTGGCGCGCCGGTTTGTGCGCGTGCGCGACGCGTTCGTGTGCGCGCTGATCTTTTTCGTCGTCTCGCTGCCGGTCGTGCTGACGCTGTGCATCAACGCCTTCGGATGGGAGACGGTGCAGCTGGGCCCAATCACCTGCCAGCGCTTTGAGGAGAGCACGCGCAGCTCCGACATCCTCTTCTTCACGCAGGAGCCGTTCATGGACCGGCTGTTTGCCAACCTGCTGTGCGCGCTGCGCGTCACGTTCTGGCAGTCCGCCCAGGCGCTGGGCACGGATACGCGTTTCGGCGCGGTCTATCCCTTCAGCGCGCCGCTGCTGGCCGCGGGCCTGCTGCTGCTGTGGCGCCACCGCCGCACTGCGGACCTGACGCGCGCGTCCGGATCGCTCGAGCCCCGCGCGGGGTTCCTGCTGCTGTGCTGGACGCTGTGCGCGTTCGCCTCCTGCGTCATCACCAACAGCGTCACCTCCTGGCGCGCCAACGCCATCTACTACCCGCTCGTACTGTTGGCGGCCTACGCCATTTACTGGGCATGCCGGCGCGTGCGCGCGTTCATCCCCGCGTTTGCGGCTGTCTATCTGGCGGCGCTGTGCGTCTTCTTCCCGGCCTATGTGGCCCAGCAGCGTACGGCCGTCGACTCGCAGGATTCGCCCGCCGGGCAATATGGGGCGCTTGCCTACGTCCGCGATTTGCCCTTTGAACACCTGTACTTCGACGCCGGCGCGCCCGAGGGGGCAGATTACTACATCTACGATGCGCCAACCGTGCGCCTGTTGTACGTGTTCGGCCTGAGCCCCGCGCAGTTCAACGAAGAGGCGCCGATCCTCTCCTGTGAGGGCGAGGACATCGGGCTGTACGGCGACGTGTTTGAACTGTGGCCACCGGAGTACGGCGCCGACTATCTGCCCGATCCCGAGGAAAACGCCGCCTATGTCATCCCGGCCGCCAATCTGGAGCAGTTCGACCCCGAGGCGTTCCACATCGAAGTCTTTCACACCTACGCGGCGGTGTATCCGCAGGCGATGATGCCGTCTACACAGGAGGGACAGCCATGATCCTGAGCCTTTCGTTTCTGTCGGCGGCGTGTCTGCTCTGCGCGCTGGGCGCGTCGCCCGCCGTATGCGGCGCGCTGGACCGCGTCGGCCTGCTGCGCCGGCTGCGCGCCGGGAGCGACCGGCTGCTCTCGCGCCTCGAATGGCCGCTGTTTGCGCTGCTGCTCGCAGCCGCGCTCGCGCTGCGCGTGTGCCAGGCGCTGCCCGGCATCGGTGCGGACGAAATGCTGATCGCCGTGCAGGGACGCGCGCTGCTGGGCACGGGCGCGGACCTGTCCGGCGTGCCCTTCCCCGCCTTCCTGCCGGGCTACGCTTCGAGCACCGCGATGGGCCCGCTGCTGCCGCTGCTGACCGCGCCGTTCACCGCGCTGCTGGGCATGACGGAGCTGGCCGTGCGCCTGCCCGCACAGCTCATCGCGCTGCTCTCGCTCGCGCTCTCCTACCTGCTGGCCCGCCGGATCGGCGGCCGGCGCATGGCGCTGTTTGCGCTGCTGGCGCTTGCGCTCTCTCCCTGGCATGTGATGGCCTCGCGCTTTCTGAACGCCGGCATGGCCGCGCTGTGCATGGTCGCGCTGTGCGCGCTGCTGCTCGCCTGCGGCCGCTACACGGCGGCGGGCGTCGCGCTGGGGCTTTCGATGTACGTGAGCGACGGGCTGTGGCTCGTTGCGCCTGCCATGCAGCTCCTTGCCGTGCTCTACCTTCCGCTCGTGCAGCGCGTGCCGCTTCGCCGCCTGCTGCCGGGGCTTTTGCTGTTCCTGCTCGTCTCGCTGCCCGCGCTGTGCACCATTGCGGTCAACGCGCTGGATCTGCCGTCGTTCCGCCTGCTGCTGGCGACCATCCCGCGGCTGCCCACCGCGCCCCAGACGCTGACCACGATCTTCTCCCAGGGCTTCTCCTTCGACGCGCTGGAGGGCACGGCCGTCTCGCTGCTGGAGTGGCTCGTGTGCGCGGTGAAGCTGGATGAGTTCGGCGGCACCAATGCGTACATCCCCTATGAGGGCGGGCTCGTGTTCCTCTTCACGTTGCCGTTGCTCGCAGGCGGCCTGCTGTGCGCCCTCAGCCGCGCCCGCGCGGAACGCGCGCGCTTTGCGCTGCTGGCGATGCTCTTTGCCGCCTGCGCGCTGCCGCGGCTGCTGTGCCCGACCGTGAGCATTGAGCACATGCTGCCGCTGCTGCTGCCCACTGCGCTGCTGGCGGCGCTGTGCGCCTCGGAGATCAGCCGCCGCCTGCGCCTGGTCGGGACGCCGGCGCTGTGCGCGCTCTATGCCGCCGCGACGCTTGCGCTCGTTCCGGCGGTCTACGGCGAGGACTTCGTCTACAGCGTCGAATCGGAGTTTCGCGCGGGGTTCATGCCCGCCGCCGAGTACGCGCGGGCGCAGGCGCCGGAGCATATCATTGTGACCAACGCGCTCTACCCGTGCGTCGACTCGCAGCGCCTGGGCGAGGCGATGGCGCGCTTTGCGCTGGATCTGCCGGCGGATGCGTCCGTCGGCGATGGCGCGCCCGTGCAGGTGGCCGGCCTTTCCGGCCGCGATCTCGCCCCCGTCGAGGGCACGGTCTATCTCGCGTCGATGAACGATCTGGACTACTTTGACTGGGATGCCTACGACATCCAGGACTTTGGCCTGTATACCGTGTTTACGCCCCTGGAGGCGGGCGCGGCCGGTGCAGGCGATTCGGAAGGAGCGTGACCGCATGCCGGGTCTGACCGGGTTTGTCTTTGGCTTTGCGCTGATCGTGCTCTTTTGCCTGTCCCTGAGCGACCGCTGCTGCGCGCGGCTGAACGCGCTGCGTCCGCTGCGCGCGGCCGGGGATGCGCTGCACCGGCTGGCGCGCCGGCGCTACTGGCTGCTGTTTGCGCTGGCGATGGCCGCGGCGCTGTTCCTGCGCCTGTACCGCTGGCCGAACCTTCCCGCCGGCGCGCAGTGCGACGAGGTGATGTCGGGCGTGGACGCCTACGCCCTCGCGCTTTACGGGACGGACCGGTTCGGCACGTCGCTGCCGGCGATGCTCTGGGGCTGGGGCTACGGCCAGCAGAGCGCGTTTCTGGCCTACTTTTCCTCGCTGTTTCTGCGCTTCATGGAGCCCTCGCTCGTCGCGCTGCGCCTGCCGATGCTGCTGCTTGCGCTCGCGTCGCTCGTCGTGCTGTGGGACTTTGCGCGCCGCATTGCAGGGCGCGGCTATGCGCTGATCGCGCTGTGGTTTTGCGCGGTCTGTCCGTGGCACATCATGCTCTCCCGCTGGTCGATCGACGCCAACACGTTCTCGCTGATGCTGCTCTTCTCCTGCGACGCGCTGGCCGCGGGGCTTGGGCGCCGGCCGATGCTGTATGTGTCCATGGCGCTGTTCGGGCTGACGATGTACACGTACGGCATCGCGGTCTACAGCGTGCCGGTGCTGCTCGTGGCGCTGGCGGCCTATCTGCTCCTGCGCGGCAAGGTCCGTCCATTGCAGCTGATCGCCTGCGTGGGCATCTACCTGGTCGTCGCCGGTCCGTTGCTGATGACCATGGCGATCAACACCTTCGGCTGGGACACGATGCGCCTGGGCCCGATCACGATGCAGTTCTTCAGCGAGTCCGAGCGCAAGCAGGACATCATCTTCTTTGCCAAGGAGCCCTTCTTTCAGCGCCTGTTCGGCGACCTCACGCAGTATCTGGACAATACGCTGCTGCAGCGCGGCTTTGCGGAGAACTTCTCCGTGCGCGGCTACCACACGCTGTTCACATTCACCGGGCCGATGATGCTGCTGGGCGGGCTGCTGCTGTGGCGGCGGCGGCGCACGGGCATGCTGCGCGGAGAAGCGTGTACGGCGGATGGGCTGCGCGTGACGGAGGGGTACATCCTGCTCGTATGGATGTTGAGCATGTTCTTTGCGGGCCTTTGCACGGTCGGCGGGCACATATGGCGCATCAACGGCAGCTATTTCCCGCTGCTGTTGCTCGCCTGCTATGCGCTGCGCTTCATCTGCCGGCGGGTGCGGATCTTCGCGCTGCCGGTCGCGCTGATGTACCTGGTGGCGGCCGTCGGCTGCGGCGTCACGCTCTTTGGCGAACGGACCCTCGGCGACGGCAACACCGTCACCACCCGCTACGGCGAGACGAACGCGCTGATCGCGGCCCGGGATCTGCCCTTTGAGCACATGTACATCCGCGTCGGCGACGATGAGGACGAATTCACCGCCGCCGAGCTGCGCGTGCTCTACTTCCACGGCATCACCGCGGCGCAGTGGCGCGGCGAGGAGCCGCTGCCCTCGGGCAAGATGTACGTGGACACCTACGAATACTGGGGCGAATCGGACTGGGCGTTCGAATACGACGTGGAGGAAAACGCCGCGTACGTGCTGCGTCCGTCCGATCTGGAGACGTTTGATGCGGAGGGCTTTACGCTGATGCGCTTCTATGACGGCGCGCTGGCCTATCCGACGCAATTCATGCCGCAGGACCTGCTCACGGAAGGGGGCGATGCCTCATGACGCTCGACGTCTCTTTGGCGCTGGCGGCCTTTGCGCTCTGCCTGGCGGCCGCTTCTCCGCCCGTCACGGGCGCGCTCGCACGCCTGCCGCTGCTCTCGCGCCTGCGCGGGGCCTGCGCGCGCCTGCTGCAACGCCGCTTTCTCGTGCTGTGCGCGCTGGCCGCGCTGCCCGCATTGGCCCTGCGCGCCCTGTGGCTGACCCGGCTGCCCGGCGGCCTGAGCGCGGACGAGGCGTTCATCGCCGTCAACGCGCGCTTTTTGATCTGCACGGGGCGCGACCTGTCCGGCAGCTTCCTGCCGCCCTTTCTCAAGGGCACCGGCTCGCTGCCTTCGATGGGCATCCTCACGCCGCTGCTGACCGCGCCGTTCGTGCAGGCATTGGGCATGACCGTGCTGGCCGTGCGGCTGCCCGCCCTGCTGCTGTCCATGGGCTCGCTCGCGCTGATGGCCGGCCTGATGCGCCGCGCCTGCGGCCGGTCCTGCGCGCTGCTCGTGCTGCTGCTGGGTGGCCTCTCCCCCTGGGCGTTCATGAGCGCGCGCTTTGCCACGCCCGCGCATGCGCTGCTCTTCTGCCTGCTGCTCGGCGCGTTTCTGCTCGGCGGCGTTCTGCCGTCGCGCAGGCCGCTCGCGCGCCTGTACGGCGGCGCGGCCGCGCTGGCCGCATGCATGTACACCGTCGACGTCGCCTGGCTGCTCGCGCCCCTGCTGTTGGCCGGCTATGCCGTCTCCCTGGCGCGCCGGGGATTTGCCAAGAGGCATATCGCCGCAAGCGCCGCGCTCTTCCTGCTCCTGTCCGTGCCCGCGCTGTGCGTCGCGGCGGTCAACCTCTTTGGCCTGCCGCCCTTCCGGCTGCTCGGCCTGCAGATCGAGCGCTTTGACGCCCCGCCCTTTCTGACGCGCTTCGCCTTTGCCGGCGGCTGGAGCGCCGCATGGGAGGCCGTGCGCCAGGGCTTCGTCGAATTCGTCGGCTATCTGCTGCTCAACATCCACACGGATGAATACACGCCCTCCGGCGTCTGGACGCTGTGGAATCAGGAATCCGCCTACGCCTTCCTCGTTCCGTTCCTGGCGGTGGGTGCGTGCACGCTGGCCGCGCGGCTGCGGCAAAAGCGCCGCGGCGTTAGCGCGCCTCTGACGCTGCTGGTCGCCTCGCTCGGGCTGTTCCTGCTGTTTTCCGGCTTTGACAGTCAGGAGATGTTCTTCGTACCGGCGGCCGTCGCCCTGGTCGCGTCCGCGGGCATGTGGGCGGTCGCGCGCAAGCTGCGCCTGGGCCTGCCGGCCGTCGCCGCCCTGGTGGTGGCCGCGTCGCTGCCCATGGCGATCGCCTATTTTGACGAGGAGTACATGTACTCGACCGAAGGCCAGTACCGCGAGGGGCTGGTCGAGGCCATCGAATATGCGCGCGCGCTGGAGCCGGACACGCTCTACGTGACCAAGGAGCTGCACCCGACCGTCCAGCCCGAGCTGACGGCGCGCGCCTATGCGTGCTTTGCCCTGGACGTGCCGGCCGGGCAGACGGATGGATTCGAGGTGGTCTACTTCCCCTCCCTCACGCCCGATCCGGCATCCAATGCGATCTATGTGGGCGGCTATGCGGAGATCGACGCCTTCGACTATGACGCCTACAACTGCGCGGAGTTTGGCGACTACTGCGTGCTCAGCTCCGTGGCCGTCTACGGCGTGCTGGAACAGCCCTGACAGGGCGTACCAGAAAACAAAAAAAGCAGCGCTCCGGTATCCCGCCATGAAGCGGGCGCGCCGGAGCGCTGTGTATTTCCCTTGCGAACGGGATCAGTCGTCCTCGTCTTCCTCTTCGGGCAGCTCGCCGTTGTGGTAGACGTTTTGCACGTCGTCCAGATCGTCGAGCATCTCCAGCAGCTTCTGGATCTTGGCGACCGTCTCCGGATCGTCGATGGGATTGGTGGTCTGCGGGATCATGGTCAGCTCCGCGGACAGGAAGTTGAAGCCCTGCTTTTCGAGGTTCTCACGCACGGAGGAGAAGTCCGCGACGGCCGTGGTGACCTCAAAGCAGTCGTCCTGCGCCTGCACGTCGGACGCGCCGGCATCCAGCGCGGCCATCATCACGTCGTCCTCGTCCATGCCGGGCTTGCGCTCGATGACGATCAGGCCGACGTTGTCGAACATGTAGGAGACGCAGCCGTTCGTGCCCAGCGAGCCGCCGTTCTTGTCGAAGATGTGGCGGATGTCGGAGGCGGTGCGGTTGCGGTTGTCCGTGACGGTGGTGACGATGACCGCCATGCCGCCGGGCGCGTAGCCCTCGTAGGTGATCTCCTCGTAGCTGACGCTGCCCAGCTCGCCCGCCGCCTTGAGGATGGAGCGCTTGATGTTATCGTTGGGCATGTTGTTGGCCTTCGCCTTGGCGATGACGTCGCGCAGCTTGCTGTTGGAGTCGGGGTTGCTGCCGCCGTCGCGCACGGCGATGGCGATCTCGCGCCCGATCTTGGTAAAGATCTTGCCGCGCGCCGCATCGGCCTTGCCCTTTTTATTCTTGATGTTTGCCCACTTGGAATGGCCTGACATGATGTTTCCTCCCGGTATCAAAAATCACATCCATTATCATAACACAATCACAGCGCATCAGGCAAGGCATCCGCTTCGTTTTTTGGCGCGAATACGCGTCTTTTTTGGAAAATTTGCGCTTCAGGGAACGAGGTTGAGCACGTCGCCGTCCGGATTATAGCCCACAAAGCTCTCCGGCACGCTGCCCACGATGATGCTCTCGGCCAGCAGCAGGTTGTTGGAGACCTCGATCTCCCGCGCCTGCGTAGGAATGACCACGCGGATCCAGGCCGTCACCGTCATGTAGACCTTGTGCCGCGTCTGGTTGATGCCTGAGGTTTCAAACTCGGTGTGAAACTCCGTCTGCACGCCGCCGACGGGCACGACCTTCACCGGGACGACCGGCCCGCTGCCCGCAAGCACCTGCGAGCCGAACGCCGCGCCCAGCGGGATGCCGATCTGCTCCTGATTCATGCGCTGCAGGCGCGCCTCCGCGGCGTTCACCACGGCGGTGGCGACCTCGTTCATCCGCACGGTGTTGGCCTGCACCATGCTGACCCGGCCCGCCTCGTCGCAGATGACGTGCATCAGGTCCGCATAGTCGACCCGGCCGTCGGTCGCCTCGTTCATCGCCTCGTTGATCAGCCGCGTCGCCAGCGCGGTGGACTTCGCCTCGGCCATGTTCAGGATGACGGGCTTCAGGTTGCGCTCCGCCAGCAGGAAGAGCGCCGCCAGCAGCAGGAGGGCCAGCGCCAAACGCCGCCGCGCACGGCCCCGCCGTCGAAAAACTTTTTCCTCGGCTGCAACCAATTGCGTTCCTCCTTCGTCTTATCATCAAAAGCAGTCTATGCCGCCTTCCTGCGTTTGATTTTTGCGCGCCGGGATAAAATATGCTATAATGGAATTTGGCCATGCCCCATCTCGCGTCCGACCGGCCTGTCCGGCGGCGCTGATCCGACCCCCTCAGGAGGGAGACCTTAGATGAAAAAGAAAAAGAAGCAGCGCGGCGCAGGCGCCGAGCCGGTGCCGGCCGACATCCTCCCGCAGCAGACGCCTTCGGACGGCTTCACCCCGCAGGAAGCATGGGATGCGCCGGCCGATGCGCCCGAGGAATACGCGCCGGGCGATGCCTGGGACGCGCCCGAATCCGAGGCGCAAGAGGCGGATTTCGCCCCCGGCGAGCCGTACATGCAGGACGACGGCCTTGACGGCGGCGAGCCGTATGCGCAGGATGAGGACTTTGCCGGCGGCGAGCCGTACGCGCAGGACGTCGACTTTGCGCCCGACGAGCCGGAGCTGGACGCGCCCTTCTCCGCCCCGCACGGCTCATACATGCCCCCGCCCAGCGACCTGGACGACGAGCCCGCCGAAGACGGCGGGCAGGACGACCGTCCCGCGCCGATCACGATCTTTCGGCCGCGCACACGCCGGCCGAACTTCATCCTGAGCGTCATCGTCTCCACGCTGCGGCTCATCTGCGTGCTGGTGATCGTGCTCTCGCTGGCGGGCGCAGGCGCGCTGGTCGGCATCGGCAAGGCATACGTTGAGACGGCGCCGACGCTGGATCTGGCCAAGATCGACGATCAGGCGCAGACGTCCTTCATCTATGACGCGCAGGGCAACCTGATTACGGACTACAAGGGCACGGAAGACCGCATCATGGTCTCCATCGACGAGATCCCCACGCAGCTGCAAAATGCGTTCGTGGCGGTAGAGGACGCACGCTTCTTTACGCACAACGGCGTGGACGTCAAGCGCATCATCGGCGCATTCATCTCCAATATGTCCTCCGACTCGCAGCAGGGCGGCTCCACGATCACGCAGCAGCTGATCAAGCAGACGGTGCTCTCCGACGAGCAGAGCTACAAGCGCAAGCTGCAGGAGGCCTACCTGGCCATGCAGTTGGAGACGCGCTATACGAAGGAGCAGATCCTGGAGGCGTACCTGAATACGATCTTCCTGGGCGGCAGCTACTACGGCGTAAAGGTGGCGGCCAACGGCTACTTCGGCAAGGAGCTCAATGAGCTGACGCTGCGCGAGTGCGCGATGCTCGCGGGCCTGACCCGCAGTCCCAACTACTACAACCCGCGCAAGAACTTCTACACGCGCAACACCGAAGACAACAGCGCCACGGCGAAGATCACCAACGACCGGACGGACTACGTGCTGCGCATGATGTACGAAAACCAGTTCATCACGCGCGAACAGTACGAGGCCGCGCTCGATCCCTCCACGGCCACCGTGCTGGAGACCTCGCCGGTCTCCACGGATATGTACGACTATGCGTACTACGTCGAGTATGCGATCACGGACGTGGTCGATACGTTCCTGGAGCTCAACCAGCTGGAGGACACGTCCGCCAACCGCTACGCGATGGAGAACAAGCTGCGCACCGGCGGCTACAGCGTGTACCTGTGCATCGACACCGAGCTTCAGGACATTCTGGAGGACACGCTGGCCAACTGGGACGACTATCCTCGCACGCGCAACCCCTCCGACGCGGTCTATCGCGCGCGCAATGCGGACGGCACCTACACGGAGATTCCCCAGCCGCAGGTGGGCGCCGCGATCCTGGACTACCGCACGGGCGAGCTGAAGGCGATCGCCGGCGGGCGCTACGCGCCCACGCAGCGCAAGACGCTCAACCGCGCCAGCGACATCAACATGCCGGTCGGCTCGGCCATCAAGCCCATATCGGTCTACGCGCCGGCGGTGGATCTGGGCGGCTCGCCCGCGAGCATCGTCTACAACATGCCCGTGCCGATCAAGGGCTGGACGGTCGACGGAAAGGACTCGTTCCCGCAAAACTACGGCGGCGGCGGCTACAAGGGACCCGAGACGTTCCGCGAGGCGCTGCGTCAGTCGCACAACACCGCGGCCGCGCAGGCGCTGATGACCTACGTGGGCGTGGAGCGCTCGGCGCAGTACCTGCGCCTGATGGGCGTGGACGACAAGAACATCATCGAGGGCGGATTCGGCCTGGCGCTCGGCTCGTCCGGCCTGACGCCCATCCAGATGGCCGTCGCCTTCGGCACGCTGGCCAACAAGGGCGTATATCTGGAGCCGCTCTCGTTCTCCAAGATCATCGATTCCAACGGCAATGTCATCGTCGACGCGCATGCCATCCAGGAAAAGCGGCAGGTCTTCAAGGCCTCCACCGCCTATCTGGTGGTCGACATGCTCAAGGGCGTCGTCTCCAGCGGCACGGGCTCCAAGGCCAAGATCTCCTCGCAGATCGTCGCTGGCAAGACCGGCACCAACTCCGACGCGCGCGGCGTGACATTCGCAGGCATGACGGGTTGGTATGCCGCCGCGCTTTGGATCGGGCATGACAACTATCAGCCCCTCACCTCCAAGGCGACGGGCGGCAACGACGCCGCGCCGCTGTGGCAGTCCTTCATGGAAAAGATCCACAAGGCAAAGGGGCTCGACTCGCGCGAGATCATCGACGGCTCGCCCGAGGACTACGGCCTGGTCAAGGCGACGACCTGCGGCGTCAGCGGCCAGCTGGCGACCGACGCCTGCCGCCATGACATCAACGGCTACAAGACGGTCACCGATTACTGGGATCCGGCCAACGTGCCCACGCAGTACTGCTCCATGCACTCGGAGCTGCCCATCTGCACCGTGTCCGGCCGCCTGGCGACCGAGTACTGCCCGTCGAACGTCGTGGAAAACCGGGCCATCGTCGTCATCCCGCAGGGACACCCGCTCTACGACTACACCGAAAGCTACGGCAGCGTCATTCGCCAGTACCTGGGGCCGTTCGCCACCTCGAAGGATTCCAGCGCGATCAGCACCACGGTCTGCGACGTGCACACCTCCGACTGGGTCTATCAGAACAGCGTCAACGCGCAATCCCTGCGCGACGAGGCGTACAACCTCACCATCGACGCGTACAACCGCGTCGGCGCGGCCAGCGCCTGGCTCTCTGCCGAGCAGCTGCAGAGCGTCAACACGGCCATCTACGCGGTCGAGGCGGTCATCTACAGCGACTATATCGACACGGCCACGCTGCAAAACGCCGTCGACAACCTGCGCTGGGCGCTGTCCAACGCGGGCATCTGACGGACCGGACAGACATCAAACCGCCGGCGTCCCTTCGGGCGCCGGCGGTTTGCCGTCCTTATTCGGCTTCTTCTCCCGCTTCCTGCGCGTCAATCGTGCGCAGGCGCGTGGGCAGGCAGATCACCTGACCCTGCCGGAAGTCCGTGGGCAGCAGGTTGGGGTTGAGGCGCATGAGTACGTCGGGCGTCGTGCCGTTCGCCTGCGCGATACCGGCGAGCGTATCCCCCGCTTGCACCTCGTAGGCCTGGCCGCCGTCCTCGCACGCGCCACGCATGCCGCTTTGCGGGATGCACAGGCGGTCGCCCGCCGCCAGGGCCGTCAGGCGGACGCCCTCGTTCGTCTCGCGCAGGGCGCGCACGGAGATGTTGTTCTGCACCAGCACGTCCGTAAGCGTCTGGCCGCTCTGCACGATGTAAGGCGTACTTCCGGCCGGGCACGCGGGGCCCGATGCCGCGCCGCCGGCAGGCACGCACAGCACGTCGCCGATCAGCAGGCTGCCGGGCGCGATGTTCGGGTTGGCGTTGAGCAGCGCCCGCACGTCAATGCCGAACTTGCGCGCAATGAGGTAAAAGCTGTCCCCGCGCTGGACCGTGTAGGGCGTCGTGCAGGCCGGGCAGCCCGCATAGGCCTGCGCGCTCTCCCCTGCCACCTGGTTGAGCGCGTCGTCCGTGTTCATCCCGGCGCCGGTCTCCACACCGGTCAGGCTGGCGGAGGCCGTGCCGTTTTGCGTCATGTCGTTCATGATGAACCAATCCCCTTTCCTGTGGTCTGCTACATCGTATGCCGCAGACGGAAAAGGGTGCTAGCTTTACGCCTCCAGCAGATGCGGCAGGAGCGCGTCCAGCACGACCCGGTAGGCCCCTGCGTACAGGTGCATGCCCTCGATCGTGTAATCCGCGCGCAGGTTGCCCGCCTCGTCCTCCAGGCAGGTGGAGACGTCGACATAGCGGCAGCCCAGCTCCTGCGCAAGCCCGCGCAGCGCGGCGTTCACCGCGCGCAGCTCCTCGTTCGTGCGCGCGCCGAACGCATCCGGTCGCATGCCGGGCAGCGTGCAGTTCACGGGATAGTAGCTGAGCACATAGACCCGGCACGCGGGCAGACGGCGGCGGATCTGCTCCAGAATCCGGCGGTAGTTGTCCAGCAGCGCCTCGCGCCCATATCCGTCCCGACTGATGTCGTTGGTGCCGATGTTGATGAAGACCTTGCGCGGTTCCAGCGCAAAGACGGACTCCTCCATGCGGGCGAGCAGTCCCTCCGTCACGTCCCCGGCGATCCCGCGGTTATACACGCGAATGCGGGGCTCCACATTCTGCAGCAGCTCGCAGATGGGGAAGAACTCGCACAGCGAGGAGCCGACAAAGACGATCTCCCCCTTGCGCGCGCACGCGTTCAGCTCGCGAAAATTGCGCACCTTGACGTCGTATTCGCTGGGCATGGGCGTCCTCCTTTCACATGGCAAAGCCCTCCGCGCGAGCGCAGAGGGCCTCAGGTTCGTTCATTTCTTGACCGTGCCGTCCGGATTGAACACCGGCAGCGGCGCCAGATAGCGGATGTCCGAGCGCTTCTGCGCCTCGCCCTCCGCCAGGATCGTCAGGCAGCCTGCGACCTGCCCGCCGGCATGGCGCACGAGCTCCTCGACCGCGTGCACGGATTCGCCGGTGGAGACCACGTCGTCGACGATCAGGATGCGCTTGCCGCGGATGAGCGCCGCGTCCTCGCCGTCCAGGTACAGGCGCTGTACGTGGTCAGTCGTGATGGAGCGAACCTCCACCGAGAACACGTCGCGCATGTAGAGCTTGGCGCTCTTGCGCGCAAGCAGGTATTTGTTCTGGCCGCTCTGGCGCGCCATCTCGTACACGAGCGGAATGCCCTTGGACTCGGCCGTGATCATGTAGTCGTACTCCGGCGCGAGCTTGAGCAGCTCGCGCGCGCAGGCGACCGTCAACTCCACGTCGCCGAAGATGACGAACGCGCCGATGTAGAGCTGGTCGTTTACCCTGCACAGCGGCAGGTCGCGTTCGAGTCCCGCAATCGTCATGTGATGCTTCATCATCTGTCGAAACCCCTTTTCAGGCCCGCGGGCGCTGGCCCGCGCGCAAATCTATCCATCTGTATTATACCTTCTCTGGCTGAAATGTCAACGCACTTTCCCGCCCCATTGGACGAAGTTCTCACCGGATTCTCATCTGATTTTCATCCCGACGCCCTTTTTTCGCGCGCCCCGCTGGCGTATGATGGAGGCGTATTCGAAAGCGTCTCACATCGGAGGGATGATCATGGGTTGTCTATTGGCTCCGTTTGCCTTCGTGCTCTCCGCCGCCGGCGCGCTGATCCTGATGCTGCTCTCGCTCGTCGGACGGCTGATCGGGTTTCTGCTGGGCGCGGCGCTGGCGACGGCCGGCGTGTGCCTGTCGCTGACCGGCATCGGTCTACTGCTGGGCGTACCGCTGACGCTGTTCGGCGGCGCGCTGGCGTTCAGGGCGTTGTTCTGAGCGCAGCTTTCATGACAGACGGCCCGCCGAAGACGGCGGGCCGTTTTACGCCGCTGCGGCGCCACGTCATCCCAGAATGCGCTCGTTGATCTCCTCGGCCATCGCGTCCAGCAGCGCATCCGCGACTGCGGGATCGTCCGCGCGGGCGCTGAGGTATACCTTGACCTTGGGCTCCGTGCCCGAGGGGCGCACGATCGCCTTGAGCGCTCCCGCCGCATAGGAGAGCACGTCGCTGGGCGGCAGCCCGTCCAGGCCGGCGGCATAGTCCTTCACCGACGTCACCTGCGCGCCCGCGAGGTGCTCAATGGGCTCCTCGCGCAGCGAGCACATCACGCGGCGCATCTCGTCCATGGGCACCGCGCCGGGGATGTCGAAGTTGAGCAGGCTGTTTTTCATGAAGCCGTAGCGGGCGTACAGCGCGTCCAGCTCCGCCTTGAGCGTGGTCCCGCGCGCGGCGCAGGCCTGCGCCATCTCCACGACGAGCATGCAGGCCATGACGCCATCCTTGTCGCGCACGTGCGTGCCCGCCAGGTAGCCGCAGCTCTCCTCAAATCCAAAGACGAAGCGGTCCGCCTCGCCCGCGCGCTCCAGCCGTCCGATGGTCTCCCCGATGTACTTGAAGCCCGTGAGCACCTCGGTGACCTGCGCGCCATAGGTCTGGGCGATCGCGAAGGCCAGGTCGCTGGTGACGATGGTCTTGACGACCACCGGCCGCTCGGGCAGATTGCCCTGCGCCCTGCGCGTGCGCAGCAGGTACTCCAGCAGCAGCAGGCCCACCTCGTTGCCGGTCAGCACTTCATACGCGCCGCTCGCATCGCACACGGCGACGCCCACCCGGTCGCAGTCCGGGTCAGTGGCGATGAGCAGATCCGCCCTCTCTGCAGCGGCCGTCTCCAGGCCCAGGCGGAGCGCCTCGCGCAGCTCCGGGTTGGGCTTGGGGCAAGTCGGGAAGTCGCCATCGGGCCGGCACTGGCTCGCGACCTCGATCACCTGCACGCCGGACATGCTGCCCAGCACACGGCGCACGGGCTCCAGGCCCGTGCCGTGCAGCGGCGTATACACCACGCGCAGTGGCGCGCAGGCCTTGGGATCGACACGGCAGGCAAGCGTGCGCGCCACAAAGTCGTCGCATACCTGCTGGGGGATCTCCACCAGCAGATCGCGCGCCTGGGCCTCCTCCGGCGAGAGCCAAGCCATGCCCGTGTGCGGCACCGACTCGAGCTCATCGATGATCGCACCGGCCGCCTCCTCAGTGATCTGGCAGCCGTCCGGCCCATAGACCTTGTAGCCGTTGTACTGGGCGGGATTGTGGCTGGCCGTGATGACGATGCCCGCGTCGCACCCGAGCGCCCGCACGGCAAAGGAGAGCATGGGCGTGGGCATCAGGCGCGGATAGATGTGCGCGACAATGCCGTTTTGCGCCAGGACGCCCGCCGCGACGAACGCAAACTGCCGGGAGCAGTGGCGGGAATCATAGGCGATGGCAACGCTGCGCCCGCCGTTCTTGAGCAGGTACCGGCTCAACGCCTGCGTCGCGCGCGCGACGGTATATACGTTCATGCGGTTGGTTCCCACGCCCAGCACGCCGCGCAGGCCGCCCGTTCCAAACGTCAGGTCCGTGCCGAAGCAGCTGGCGATTTCCTGCGGATGTGAAAGAATCTCGCGCGCCTTCGAGCGCGTCTCCTCGTCAAAAGAGGGGTGCGTCGCCCACAGCTCCGCCATTTCGTGACTTGTCATCGCATCTTCTCCTTTACTCAGGGCCGCCCCGCGGCCATGGATTCGAGGATATTCTAGCACATCCGACAGGCGCCGTCCAGTGGCGTTGACAATTCTTCGCGCAGCCCGTATACTGTCGGTATGCCGGGCGCAGGCCGTCCGGCCACGTACGGAGAGGATGATGTCCATGCAGCGCATTGCTCGCTTTGAAAAGGTCTCGCTGCCGCGCTTTCAGGCGGACTTTCCCGGCCCGTGCGGCGAAGCGGGCGCGGCCTACGAGGCCGTCGTCCTGCCGCGCCGGGCGACCCGCGGCTCCGCCGGGTACGACTTCTTTCTGCCCGTCCCGCTGACGCTCGCGCCGGGCGAGGGCGCACTGATCGCCACAGGCGTGCGCGCGCTGATCGATCCCGGCTGGACCCTCGTGCTCGCGCCGCGCAGCGGCCTGGGCTTCAAGTATCGCCTGCAGCTGGATAATACCGTCGGCGTCATCGATTCGGACTATGCCCTTTCGGACAACGAAGGTCATATCCTGGCACGCGTGTTCAACGACGGCCGCGCGGGCAAGACGCTCTCGCTACCCGCCGGGTCCGCGTTCATGCAGGGACTCTTGCTGCCCTTTGGCATCACGGAGGACGACGAGGCCATGGCCGTGCGCAACGGCGGCTTCGGTTCGACGGATGCGCCCTGCGCGGACGCGCCGGACGACGCGCTGCGTGATCTGACCGACGCCGTGCAAGCGCTCCTCGAGGGCGAGCGCCACCCGCTGGTCAACCTGGCCAACGCTGCGGCGCTGCTCTACGAGACCCTTCGCGATGTCAACTGGTGCGGCTTTTACCTGATGGACGGCGGCGAGCTCGTGCTCGGCCCCTTCTGCGGCAAGCCCGCCTGCCGGCGCATTGCGCTCACGCGCGGGGTGTGCGGCGCGGCGGCGTCCCAGGGACGCACGCTGGTCGTCGCGGATGTGCATGCCTTTCCGGGGCACATCGCCTGCGACGCCGCGTCGCGCTCGGAGCTGGTGGTGCCCCTCTTTCACGAGGGGCGGGTCATCGGCGTGCTGGACGTGGACAGCCCCCGGCCGGCGCGCTTTGGCGGGCTGGAGCAGGACGCGCTGGAGCGTGTGGCGCGCGCGTTGGAGAACGCCTGCGACTGGACGCGGGCCGGATACCGCCTGCACTGAGTCCGTTTCCAGAGCGCCGCGCCTCCAGTTTCGTCCTGTCTCCGCGCCCGCATTGGGCCGGATACAGATCGATCCATGCCGGGTATCGAGACGCCATTGAAAACGATAAATACCGCCGGCCAACGGCCCCAGCATCATGGAACCGGCGGCAAATTGAAAGCTATGGAGAGGAAATACGATATGCTTGAGAGCAAGCGGGTAAAGGAAATCATGTTTGCGCTGGGCGCGGATCTATGCGGCATCGCAAGCATGGATCGGTTTGAAGATGCGCCGAAGGGCTATCATCCTTTCGATGTCCTTCCGACATGCAAATCGGTCGTTTCTTTCGCGTGCAGATTTCCAGTGGGCACGCTCGGCTGCCGGTCTCATATCCCGTATACAAGAGCAAGAAATTCCATTACGTCCAAAATGGATGCGATAGCCTTGGATTTTTGCATTGAAATGGAAAAACACCAGATCGTATGCGTTCCCATCCCCACAAACGAAAGCCAATGGGATCAAAATACGGGGAGATGGCGTTCCATTGTTTCGCAAAAGCATATGGCTCAAGCGGCGGGATTGGGAACGATCGGAAGGCATTCTCTGTTGATAACGCCGGAATTCGGGAGCATGGTATGGTTAGGAGCCGTACTATGTGAACAGGAGTTTGAGCCGGATGAGATAAAAGAATCGATTTGCAGGAATTGCAATTTGTGTGTCGGCGTTTGCCCTGTCAATGCTTTGGAAAATCCGGAAGTCAATCAATCCTCCTGTTGGGAGGCTGCCTTTGGAGAGGATGAGGAAAAACGGGTTTGGCGCATATCCTGCCATCAATGCAGAGATATTTGTCCATACAATTTAGGAAGTCAAAATTCAGCCCTGAGAAAAAAGGACTGAAAAATCGGGAGATGTCGGGCCAGCCCGACCCAAACGCTCAAAGCGGAATGCCGGCTGGCAGCAAAAGCGGCGGGTCTGAAAAAGACCTGCCGCTTTTTTGTGCGCCGCAGGAAGCGCCCTCCCTGCGGCATTTTCAAGCCCGTCCGGCCCAGGCGCGGACGGTCTGCTCCTGCTCGGGCGTGAGCGTCAGCGTCCGCCCGCCGACGGTCACGGTCACCTCGTCCTGCTTCCGGGCGTTCTTGTGGCAGCCGCACTGGCAGAAGTCGTCCCCGGATGCGGCGGGATCGGGCAGCGGATCGTCCGGGTCGAACGCGTCCGCCTCCAGCGCATGCGCCTCGACCAGATCGCACAGCGCGCCGATCTGCGTCAGCGGGCTGAGGGCGGGCAGCCCGTCCAGCGCGTCGATTCCGTCGGCGATGCGGCCGGACACCGCCACCGTCAGCTCGTTGATGCGCTCGCGCGCGTCCGCCTCGCCATGCGCGGCGACGATGCGCGGGGCGCGCACGTGATAATCGCCCTCCATGAGCACGTAGTCGACGTCTGCATAGTGCGACAGGATCTGCGAGCGCGTGAGCGCATGCTTGTAGATCACCGTCGTCTCATGACGCGCGCGCGCCGTGACCGTGACGGCGCCGGCTCGCGCGTGGCGCGCGGTATTGCTCTTGGGATCGTCGATCCCAAACGATGGGCAGAACACCGTCTTCACCGTGCCGACCCGCCTGCCGCGCCGGACCAGCTCCTTCGTCAGCTCTTCCACGATCGTCGTCTTGCCCGACTTGCGAATGCCGACCACACAGATTACCTTCATTTTCTTCAATCCTCCATATGAAGCGCCTCAAACGGCCCCAAATCGCCCTGCATCCAATGCCTGCGGCACAGGCTGACGTACTGTTCGCTGCCGCCCAACAGGATCTGATCGCCCTGCTTGACAACGCGCCCATCCTGCACGCGCGCGTTGAACGTCGCCTTGCGCCCGCACCAGCAGATGGTCTTGACCTCCTCGATCGTATCCGCCCAAGCCATCAGCCACTGGCTGCCCTCGAAGAGCTTGCCCTGAAAGTCCGCGCGCAGCCCGTAAGCGATGACCGGCACGTTCAGCTCGTCCACCACGCGCACGAGCTGCTCGACCTGCGCCTTGGTCAAAAACTGCGCCTCATCGACGATCAGGCACGCATAGGCCGACGCGTCGATTCCATCCAGTTCTTCGACGAATGCGCAGTCCGTCTCCAGCCCGCAGCGCGAGCGCACGGTTCGCTCACCATCCCGCGTATCCAGCCTGGGCTTGAGCATCAGCACCCGCTGGCCGCGCTCCGCATAATTATAGCCCACCATGATCGCCTGGGCCGTCTTGCTGGAGCCCATCGCCCCATAGCGAAAGTACAGTTTTGCCATGTTGCCTCCTTACACTCCAAACGCAATGAGCAGGCCGGTCATGATCAGCAGGCTGATCGGGATGGACACCGAGTTGGTCATGCCCGCCAGCGCCGCGTTCCCGCCCAGCCTGTCCGTAAACACAGGCGACAGCGTGGAGATGGAGGAGAACACCGCCAGCACGATCGCGCGGCGAACCTCCACGCCCATCGGCAGCAGGAACCATGCCGCCAGCGCAAGCACGACCGCCACGCCATAGCGCAGCGCGAGCGTGTGCAGCGCGCGGGAGAGCTGATCGCCCGTCTTGGGAAATTCCATCATCAGGCCGATCATGAACATGGCAAGAAACGTGTTCGCCGCGCCCGCATTCTGCGCAAACTGCACGATGGGGCCAGGCAGGCGGATCTGAAAGACCATCAGCAGAAAGGCGATGAAGTAGGTGTCAAACAGCGCCGAGGACAGCAGCCGCTTTACAACCATGCGCGCCATCGGCTCGCTGCGCTTGCCCGTCACCGCGGCGGTCAGCGCATAGGCGCCGCCCGAGACCATGACCGCATTGCCGATGTCGAACATGCACGTGGCCACGACGCCCGTCGGCCCCAGAAAGCCCTGCGCAAACGGCAGCGTCGCGCAGCCGATGTTGTATCCCGGCACGTTCAGCATGTAAAACACGCGGTCCTCGCGCGACATGCGCCGCGAGTAGACCATCGCCAGAAAGAAGGCCGCCAGGCAGCACCCCAGTCCCATGGGCACGATGATGAACAGCGACGGATCGCGCGTCGCCGTCGAAAAGGAGGTGATGACCGCGGCCGGCAGCGTCACGTTCAACACGATTCGAGAGACGATGCGATAGTCCGTCTGGCCAAAAAGTCCCGCGCGCTTGAGCGCGTAGCCCAGCGCCACAGTGCACAGCAGAACCCCTGCGCGAAGTAGCACGTCCGCCATCCAAAATCCCTCCTAAAATTGCACGCCTTCCATTATAGCAGCAAGCGCGCGTTCTGTCACGCAAAAGCGCGGATATTGCGCGCGTTTTTCGCGCATCCTTAGCGAAAAGAGGCGCGCTGCGCGCCGGAAGGGATGGATCCTCGTGAAAACGCTGGCCCTGCCGGGCGGCCGCACCGTCGGCCTGCCCACGCTCTACGCCGCTCTGTCCGTCTGCCTGGGCACAGGCGCTGCCGCCGCGCTGCTTGCGCTGGGGCATTTTTCCACCTATCAGTCGCTGACGCTGCCGCCGCTCGCGCCGCCGTCTGCGGTCTTCCCCGTCGTTTGGACCGTGCTGTACGGGCTGATGGCCCTGTCTCTGACCCTCGTCTATGAGAGCCGAGCCCCCATGCGCCGCGCCGCGCTGCTCGTCGCCGCGCTGCAGCTGCTCGTCAACGCCGCGTGGGTTCCGTTGTTTTTCCGCATGCATGCCTTTGCGCTGGCGTTTTGGGAGCTGTGCGTGCTCCTCTTCCTCGTCATCGCCATGCTCGAGTGCTTCCTGCACGTGGATCCCCTTGCCGCGCTGCTGCAGGTCCCCTATCTGCTATGGACCGCCTTCGCATGCTACCTCAATCTGGGCGTCGTGTTGCTCAATTGATGTAAACCATTATCTCTTTTTGGGTTGACATATCTGTGCGCATCTTGTATACTTCACAGATGAAAAAGGTTTACATAGGAGGTCATCCCGGCCATGCAAAACGCCAAAGTCCGTTCCCTGACGCTGTGCGCGCTGTTCGCGGCGCTGCTGGCGGTGTGCTCGCAGATTCAGATTCCCCTGCCGATGGTGCCCATCAACCTGGCGCTATTCGCCGCTCACCTGGCGGGCGCGGTGCTGGGCGCCAAATACGGCGCGTTGAGCGTGACGGTCTATGCAGCGCTGGGCCTGGTCGGCGTGCCGGTCTTCGCGGGCTTTGGCGCGGGGCCGGCCACACTCTTTGGGCGCACAGGCGGCTACGTCCTGGGCTACATCCTCGCGGCGGCCATCGCAGGACTGTGGCGCGAGCGCCACGGATTCGCGCCGCTCAGGCTCGCGCTCGGCCTCGCGCTGGGCACGCTGGCTTGCTATGCGCTGGGAACGGCATGGTTCATGGCCGTGGCGCATCAGGGGCTTGCGGCTGCGCTGACGTACTGCGTGCTCCCCTTTCTGCCGGGCGACGCAGTCAAGATCGCGCTGGCCTGTACGCTCTCGGGCCGGCTATACGCAGCCTGCAACCGTTGACACAAAAGGACCGCCTTGCGAGGCGGTCCTTTGATATGTTCTAGAAGAACTCATCCAGCAGGATGAAATAGTCGATCCGCTCCTCGTCCCGCGCGAGGCCCAGCGCCTCAAGGAGCGGCGCAGTCCCCACATCGGAGCCGAAGTTGTGGCGCATGGAGCGCACGCACAGCGCAATGTCCTGCCAGCGGTCGCCCGCGCCTGCGCGCCCCAGGTCGATGAAGCCGCTCACCGTCCCGCCCTGCAGAAAGACGTTGGGCAGGCAGTAGTCCCCGTGCGTAAAGGCCGGCTCCTCCGGCGGCCGGTTCCGCTCCAGAAAGCGCAGCGCCGCCTGCGGCGTGCCGAACCTGCGCAGCGTCTCCGGCTCCATCTCCGAGGCGTCGACGAGCCCGGCCTCCAGCCGTCCGCGCGCCCGCGCGAGCTTGCCCGGGAGCCGCTCGTCAAAGGGACAGGCGTCCACGCGCCAGAGCATGCGCAGCCCCTCGGCCAGCAGGCGCGCCGTGTCCTCCGGGTGCGCGAGGCGCTCCGGCGCGCAGGCCATCTCGCCCGGCAGGCGCTCCATCAGCAGATAGTTGAAGCCGCCTTCCTCGAATGCCTCGTAGACCCGCGGCACGGGCAGGCGGCCGGCCAGCCAGGCATATGCCGCCCGTTCGCGGTCGGACTCGTCCGACCTGCGCTCGACCTTGAGCACCTTGTCCGGCAGCAGGAGCACTTCCGCGCCCGTGCAGCCGACGCCGTCCCGCTCAGCCGGGACGCCCTGCAGGTATGGAAGGAGGCGCGCAGGCAGCGCCTTCCGTTCCCCATCCGGCCGGTTCATGCGATCCCTCCAGCTTCTTTTTTCCTCATCATACCGTAAATCTGCAAAAAAGTAAAGGCGTGCGATCGCCGCCGCATACGGCGCGCACACTGCGCATAGCAATCAGGCGGGAGGGATGCGGCATGAATTCGCAAAGGCACGTCATACACGTGGGGAGCATGCAGGTGCGTCCACGACGCCGACCGGAGGCGCCTCCGGAGCGGCGCGAGGCGGGGATGACGCTTCCGGAGCGGCTGCTGCGCGACTGCGCGCTGTGCACGGCGGCGGTACTCGCGGCGCTGAGCTTTGCCAACGTCGGCGGCACGGCGGCGGACGGGGTGCTCAGCCGCGTGGCCGCGGCCGTTCAGACGGACTATGATCCCGAGGAGACGCTGGGGCGGCTGCAGTTCGTCCAGAACCTCGTGCCGGAGAGCGTGCTCGTCTTCTGGAACGCGGGCGAGGCGGCGGGGCCGTATGCACTGCCCGAGGGGGACGTGCTGCACGCGTTCAGCACGCAGGAGCCCTGGGTCGTGTTCTCGCTGTCGGGCGAGGTGCACGCGGCCGCGCCGGGCGAGGTGATGAGCGTCACGCAGGGCGACGACGGACGCTATACGCTGCGCCTGCTGCATGCGGACGGCTCCGAGACGCTCTACGGCGGCCTGTGCGCGTGCAGCGCGCGCGAAGGCGACATCGTCTCCGAAGGGGAGGCCCTGGGCGAGGCGGATGGCGAACTGTCCTTTGAGATCCGCAGGGGCGGCGAGCGGCTGAACCCGGCGGATGTGGCGCGGCGATGAGGGCGGGCTCCATTCGCGGCGTCGTACTGGAAGCGCATCCCGCCCTGCCGCTCTTCATGGCCGCGATGTGCGCGCAGGGCCTTGGGCGTACGCTGGCGGTGGGCGTGGTCGTGCTCGTGCTGCACGAGCTGGCGCACGCGCTGGCAGCGCATCTGCTGGGCATGCGCGTGCTCTCACTGGAGCTGACGCCCTTCGGCGCGTGCGCGCATCTGGAGGGGCTGCGCGAACAGGTCGGCGCGCGCTGTGCGCTCGTCGCGCTCGCCGGACCCGCGGCCAATGCGCTGCTCGCCGCCGCCGCGCTGGCATGCGTCGGCGGGGGCGTTCTGTCGCGCTGGGAGGCGCTGCGCTTCGTGCGGCTGAACCTGGTGCTGATGGGGTTCAACCTGCTGCCCGCGCTCCCGCTTGACGGCGGCCGGGCGCTGATGGCGCTGCTGGCCCCGCGCCTGGGCGCGGAGCGCTGCCTGCACGCCTTCTCCGCCGCAGGGGAAATGCTGGGCGGTCTGCTGCTCGCGCTGGGCGTATGGGGTGCGACGCGCGGCGTGCTCAACCTCTCGCTCCTGCTCGCTGCCAGTTACCTCATCTATGCCGCCGCCAAGGAGCGGAGTGCGCCCACAGCGGACGGTGTGCGCGCGATGCTGCGCCACGGGCAGGCGCTGGCGCAGCGCGGCGCGCTGCCCGTGCGGGAGATGCTCGTTCGCGCAGACCTGCCCATCGCCGCGCTCGCCCGTCATACGCGTCCCGGCGCCTATTGTAGGCTGTGCGTGGTGGACGAATCGCTGCATCCGGTGGGCATCCTGACGGAGGACGCGCTGCTGCGCGCGCTGTTGGAAGATCCCGCCCAAAGCGCGTGTCAGGCGCTGAGGAAAAAAACTCCGAAAAAAAGTGAAAAAGAGGATTGACAAACCCGCATCCGTGCGATATAATACTATTCGTCGAACGGAGCGCTTGAGCAAAACGCTCCCGACAGACGAATGATGGGGAATTGTGTAACGGCAGCACCTACGACTCTGACTCGTATTGTCTAGGTTCGAATCCTAGTTCCCCAGCCACATGGCTCCATGGTCAAGCGGTTAAGACGTCGCCCTCTCAAGGCGAAATCAGGGGTTCGATTCCCCTTGGAGCTACCACTTAAAACCGGCCTTCATATGAAGGTCGGTTTTTTTGTAAGAAAACAGTGAAATCTATCGAAAAAACAGCGTCTCTTCCTTGAAAAACATCACAAAAAATACTATAATGGGAATGCGATTTCCAATCTACATGAGGAGGGAGTCTGAACCATGAAAAAACTGCTCAGCTTGCTGTTGACGCTGGCGCTGCTGCTTTCCGGCGCCGCGCTGGCCGAGACGGCGCAGCCCGCGCTCACCCAAGATCTCGTCGTCCTCTTCACCAGCGACGTGCACTGCGGCGTGGACGCCGGCTTCGGCTATGCCGGCCTGGCCGCCGTACGCGACGCCATGGCCGCGGACAACCACGTGCTGCTCGTGGACAACGGCGATTCCATCCAGGGCGAACCCATCGGCACAATGACGACCGGCGAGAGCAACATTCAGCTGATGAATGCCGTCGGCTACGACATCGCCACCATCGGCAACCACGAGTTCGACTACGGCATGGACCGCTTCCTGGAGCTGACGCAAGAGGCATCGTTCCCCTACGTCAGCGCCAACTTCACCCATGACGGCGAGCTGGTCTTCGACCCGTACGTCATCAAGGAGTTCGACGGCGTGAAGGTCGCGTTCGTGGGCATCACCACGCCCAAGACGATCACCTCGTCCACCCCGGCCTACTTCCAGGACGAGGAGGGCAACTTCGTCTACGGCTTCATGCAGGATGACAGCGGCGAGGCGCTCTATGCCGGCGTACAGAGCGCTGTGGATGCCGCGCGCGCCGAAGGCGCGGCCTATGTCGTCGCCATGGCGCACCTGGGCATCGAGGCCGGCTGCGCGCCGTGGATGTCCACGGATGTCATCGCCAATACCACCGGCATCGACGCGATGCTCGACGGCCACAGCCACAGCCTGCTGGAGCAGGAGGTCGTCAAGAACAAGGACGGCGAGGACGTGCTGCTCGCCGCCTGCGGCACGAAGCTGCAGGCCATCGGCTACCTGCGCATCGCCACGGACGGCACGCTGTCCACCGGCCTGTACCAGTGGAACAACGACGTCGCCCTGCCCGACCTGCTCGGCCTGGAAAGCGAGGTCCGGACGGCCGTGGATGAGGCCGGCGCGGCGCTGGAGAGCCGCCTGGGCGAGGTTGTGGCCTCCACGGCGGTCGACCTGGTCATCAGCGACCCTGAGACGGGCGTGCGCATCGTGCGCAACGCCGAGACGAACCTGGGCGACCTGTGCGCAGACGCGTACCGTATCCTCTCCGGCGCGGACGTGGCCTTCGTCAACGGCGGCGGCGTGCGCGATGTGATCGTGGCGGGCGACATCACGCTCAACGACATCCTCAAGGTCCATCCGTTCGGCAACGCGATGTGCGTCGTCGAGGCCACCGGCCAGCAGATCCTGGACGCGCTCGAGTGGGGCGCTCGTGTTGTGCCGGAGGAGAACGGCGGCTTCCTGCAGGTTTCCGGCCTGACGTATGAGATCCACACCTACATCCCCTCCTCCTGCACGCAGGATGAGAACGGCATGTTCACCGGCGTGTCCGGCGAATACCGCGTGAAGAACGTCATGGTCGGCGGCGAGCCGCTCGACCTGGAGAAGACCTACACCCTGGCCAGCCACAACTACATGCTCAAGAACGCCGGCGACGGCTTCACCATGTTCCAGGGCTGCGCGCTGCTGCAGGACGAGGTCATGCTCGACAACCAGGTGCTGATCAACTACATCACCCAGACGCTGGACGGCGTGGTTGGCGAGGCCTATGCCGATCCCTACGGCGAGGGACGCATCGTGGCCGTGCCCGAAGCGCCCGAGGCGTGATCCCGCACCCAGTCCCTGCCCCCTTCCCCCGCGGGAGGGGGCTTTTCCATGCTCCGCCGCGTTTTGGCATTGCGCCCGGCGCGGCGATGCGGTACAATATTCGCAGCACCCATCCGTCCGATAGAGAAGGAGGTCGCCTTTCATGTCCGACATCTTGCTGGAAATCTGCTGCGGCTCCGCCGACGACGTGATCGAGGCCGCGCGCGGCGGTGCCGACCGCGTCGAGCTCAATTCCAATCTGTTTCAGGGCGGCCTGACGCCCTCGCTGGGGACGCTTCAGGTCGTCAAGCGCCACGTCTCCATCCCCGTGATGACGATGATCCGACCCCGCGCGGGCGGCTTTTGCTACACCGACGTCGAATACGAGACCATGCGCGCCGACGCGCGGGCGCTGCTCGCCGCGGGTGCGGACGGCCTGGTCTTTGGCTTTCTGCATCCGGACGGCACGGTCGACGAGACGCGCACGCGAGAGATGGTCGCGCTGTGCGAAGGACGGCCGTGCGTGTTCCACCGGGCGCTGGACGTCACGCCCGACTGGAAGCGCGCGCTGGACGCGCTGATCCGCCTGGGCGTCACGCGCGTGCTGACGAGCGGGCAGGCGTCCGACGTGTTCTTCGCGCTGGAGACCATCGCCGAGATGGTCCGCTTTGCCGGCAATGCCATTGAAATCCTGCCCGGCGCGGGCATCACGCTGGAAAACGTCCGCCGCGTCGTGGAGGCGACGGGCTGCCGGCAGGTGCATCTGGCCCGACACCGCAGCATGCCCGACACGTCCGTGAATAACAACCGCAGCATCTACTACGGCGGAGCGCTCTATCCGCCGGAGGACCGCTACGACGTGACGGACGGCGACTACGTGGCCGCCGTGCGCAGCCGCCTCGGCTGAGGAGGGATGCCCATGAGCGCGATCATCGGAACGTGGAAGATGTGCTATGACGGCCTGTGCGCAGGCCATGCGCTGCTCGCGGGCGGCGCGAGCGCCGGCGACGCCATCGTGCGCGCCGTCACGGCCGTGGAGGACGATCCGGCCTATACCTCTGTGGGCTATGGCGGCCTGCCGGCCAGCGACGGCCGCGTGCTGCTCGACGCCGCCTTCATGGACGGGCACACGCTGCGCCTGGGCGGCGTGATGGGCGTGGAAAACGTGCGCAACCCCATCCGGGCGGCGCGGCTGCTGTGCGGGCGCGAGACGAACTGCCTGCTGTGCGGGCGCGGCGCGGAGCAGTTCTCCGTGGAGGCCGGGCTGGAGATGCGCGACATGCGCACTGAGAACGCGCTGCGCCGCTGGCGCGAGGCCGTGCAGCAGGAGGCCGGACGCCTGACGGCCTACCGCGGACACGACACGGTCTGCGTGCTTGCGCTCGACGAAGAGGGGCGCATGGCCGCCGGCACGTCCACGTCGGGCCTGTTCATGAAGGCGCCCGGCCGCGTGGGCGACTCGCCGATCATCGGCTCGGGCTTCTATTGCGACGAGCGCTACGGCGCGGCCGCCGCAACAGGCCTGGGCGAGGACATCATGCGCGGCTGCCTGTCCTACGAGATCGTCTCGCGCATGCGTGCGGGCGACTCCCCTGCCGATGCCTGCTCTGGCGCGCTCGCGTCGCTCGTGGAGCGCAAGCGCTCGCTTGGCGAGGACGCGGGCAGCATCAGCCTGATCGCGCTCTCTCCAAACGGCGAGTATGGCGCGGCGACCACGTTGTCCGTCTTCCCCTTCGCCGCGGGCGGCGCGGACGGCGTCGCCCTGTACGCGGCGCGGGCGGACGGCTCGCCGATTCGCGCCGTGACGGCCGCAGAGCTCGAGGGCGAGCCCTGAACCCATCAAAACCGGGCCTGCGCCCGTCGAAAGGAAATGATGACCGTGCTTGACGGAATGATCCGCGTGGGCGCCGCCGTACCGCGCGTCTACCTGGCGGATTGCAAGAAGAACGCGCAGGAGATCTGCGCGCTGCTGGATGAGGCCGCGCGCGAGGGCGTGCGCATCCTCGTCTTTCCCGAGCTGTGCCTGTGCGGCTACACCTGCGGCGACCTGTTTTTGCAGCCCACGCTGCAGCGCGCCGCGCTGGACGCGCTGCAGGCCGTTGCCGCCCACCACAGCCCCGTCACCGCCGTAGTGGGCCTGCCGCTGATGGCCGAAGGCCAGCTCTACAACTGCGCCGCCGTCGTCTCGGACGGGCGCGTGGCGGGCCTGGTGCCCAAGCAGCACCTGCCCAACTACGGCGAATTCTACGAGCAGCGCTGGTTCTCCCCCGCCTCATCCGCGCCGGAGGCCGCAACCGTCGGCGAAGCGCGCGTGCCCATGGGGCGCGACCTGCTCTTCGAGTGCGGCGAGGTGTGCTTTGGCATCGAGGTCTGCGAGGACCTTTGGGTGCCGTCCCCGCCTTCCGGCCCGCTGTGCATGGCGGGCGCGGAGCTGATCCTGAACCCCTCCGCCAGCGACGAGGTCGTCACCAAGCACCGCTACCGCACGGAGCTGATCGCCCAGCAGTCGGCGCGCTGCATGTGCGGCTATGTCTATGCCGGGGCCGGCTACGGCGAATCCACGACCGACCTGGTCTTCGCGGGCTATGCGGGCGTCTATGAAAACGGCCGGCTCCTTGCGGAAAACGAGCGCTTCCGCCGCGCCTCGTCGCTGACGTGGGCGGATGTGGACGTGGAGCGCCTGCGCTTTCAGCGCGCGCGCAGCCGCTCGTTCTTCCTGGATGCGCCGCAGGGCCTGCGCCGCGTGCCGGTGGCGCTTGCGGGCGTCTGGCGGCCCGGCCTGCGCCGTCCGCTGCCGCCCATGCCCTTCGTGCCCGCGGGCGCGGAGCGAGACAGCCGCACGCGCGAGATCATCGCCATCCAGGAGACGGGCCTGCTCACGCGCTTTGAGCGCACGGGGCTGCAAAAGGCCGTCATCGGCGTCTCCGGCGGCCTGGACTCGACGCTGACGCTGCTGGTGACGGCGCATGCGTTCCGCGAGGCGGGCTATCCCGCCGGGGGCGTGCACGCGATCACGATGCCGGGCTTTGGCACCGGCAGCCGCACGCTGAAGAACGCGCGCGCGCTGATGGCGCTGCTGGGCTGCACCGTGCAGGAGATCCCCATCGGCCCGGCGGTCACGCAGCACTTTGCCGACATCGGGCAGGATCCGGCGGTGCACGACGTCGCCTACGAAAACGCCCAGGCGCGCGAGCGCACGCAGATCCTGATGGACTACGCCAACCGCATCGGCGCGCTGGCGATGGGCACGGGCGACCTGTCCGAGCTGGCGCTGGGCTGGTGCACCTACAACGGCGACCACATGTCCATGTACAACATCAACGGCAGCGTGCCCAAGACGCTGATCAAGCACCTGGTGCGCTACATGGGCCACGAGGTCTTCGGCGGCGAGGTTGCGGCGATCGTCGACGACATTCTGGATACGCCGATCTCGCCCGAGCTGATCCCCTCGGAGGGCGGCGAGGAGCTCACCCAGCGCACGGAAGACGTGCTGGGCGCCTATGCGCTGCACGACTTCTTCCTCTACCACATGATGGACAGCGGCGCGGGCCCGGACAAGCTGCTCGCGCTGGCGGAGACGGCGTTTGGCGGCGCGTATACCCGCCGCCAGATCGTCGAGGCGCTGGAGACGTTCGTGCGCCGCTTCTTCAGCCAGCAGTTCAAGCGCAGCTGCCTGCCCGACGGGCCCAAGGTCGGCAACGTCAGCCTCTCCCCGCGCGGGGACTGGCGCATGCCCAGCGACGCGAGCGCCGCGCTGTGGATGGAGCGGGTGAAGGCGCTGCAGGGCGGCCTCTCGTGCTGCACGGTGCATCCCTTCGGCACGCTGGGCGGCTACAAGTACGTAGTGCTGCTCTCCCGCTGCGAGGGACGGCTGCTGCTCAGCCGTCACCGCCGCCGGACGACCTGGGAGACGCAGGGCGGCCACATCGAGCCGGGCGAGACGCCCGAGCAGGCCGCGCGGCGCGAGCTGTTCGAGGAATCCGGCGCCGCGGACTTCAGCCTGACGCCGCTGTTTGACTACTACGCGAGCGACGAGCAGAACAGCGCCACCGGCGCGGTCTTCCTGGCGGACGTGCGCACGCTCTCCGCCCTGCCGCAAAGCGAGATGGCCGAGGTGCGCGCATTCGACGCCCTGCCGGACGAGCTGACCTATCCTGCGATCACGCCGGTTCTGTTCCGGGCCGCGCGGGAACACTTCCCCGGGTGCGGGCTGTAAGCAAAAAAGGCGCTGCCGCGATCTGCGGCAGCGCCTTTTCGCCATCACTTAAATGTAAAGGCCAGCGGCTCGCCGATCCCCACGCCCTCGTTTGACGAGGGATCGCCCGCCTGCAGGTAGAGCACGTCCGGCACCTCTTCCAGGGCGTCGACGCCGCTACTGAGCAGCGAGGTGGACGTCGCCGGGATGCGCTCGCCCGCCTCGTCGAGCACGAGCACATCCACGTCCGCCCAGACCAGTTCGTCCTCCTTGGCGTCCGCATAGACGACCTCCACCACCGTCTGCAGCGGGGTGAACGTGAACGTCGCGCGCTCGATCTCGCGTCCCGCGAGCGCGCCCGGATGGTCGAATGTGAACGTCTCGTTCAGGTCAGTATGGTCGGGCAGCTCAAATTCAAGGAACGCGGCCGAATCCTCACTCTGCCCGCCGACCCTGTCCGGCTCCTCCGCGCCGTCATAGCGGAAATAGCCCACCTTGTAGCGCAGATCACGGCTGGGCAACGCCTTGCCGTCGAAGGAGAGGATCATCGACAGCACGTTCTCCTCCTCCTGCTGGTATTCAAAGCCCATCGATTCGGGGAAATACTCGTTCCCCGCCTCCGCGATGCACACCAGGTCCGGATCAAGCGGGCTGTATACGGTGCCGTACTGCGCCAGCAGCGCGTCCAGATCGATGCGCGGGTCGTCCAGCAGCGCCCATGCCGTGCCCTCGGGGCTGCGGTATTCGATGACGACATGCGTGGCAAAGCCATCCCAGACGGCCTCCCGCACGCTGGCCTCGACCTCCTCCACCTGGATGGACGCCTGCGGCCGGTCCACGATCTCCTGCGCCTGCTCGGGGATCTGCTCGCCGTACATCTCGTTCAGAAAGTCGCCGATGCCGTACTGGCGCGCGACGGCGAGCGCCGTGCCGCACAGGGCCAGCAACAGCGCGCAGACGATGACGGCCGTGCGCAATGCATGCTTTTTCACGATGCGTTCCTCCTCCAATGTCGAAAGGGTGTGAGCAACGCGCGCAGGCAGGGCCTCCGGCAGCGGTTCATAGGCGCGCCGCCAATCTTCGCGTCTCATTCGATCTCCTCCTTCAACGCCGCGCGCAGCGCAATGCGCGCGCGGGAAAGGCGGGAACAGATCGCGCCCTTCGTCGTCCTGGTGATGCGGGCAATCTCCGCTACGCTGTACCCCTCCATGTAGTGCAACACGACCGCCGTGCGCAGCTTTTGCGGCAGCTGCGAAAGCGCCTCCCGCAGCTCGTCATCCTGCGTGGCGGGCGGCTGGGGCGGCTGCACCTCCTCTACGGGCGTCGTGCGCTTCTGCCTGCGCTGGATGGCGATGCATTCCCGAATCAGGATGCGCGTCAGCCACGTGGAGAAGCGCTGCTCGTCCCGCAGGGTGTACAGCTTTTGCCAGGCCTTCAGGATCGCCTCGCCGACCGCGTCGAGGCGGTCCTGCTCGCACGAGAGGTAGCTGCACGCGACGCGGTACATGCTCCCCTGTGCGTCGACGATTCGTCGCGCGAATTCCTCCCTGTCCATGCCGTTCCTCCTGTTTTCATCGCTTGAGCGCTCTTGCACCTATTAGACGGACGGGCGCCCGCCAGGATTCGCCGCGCCGCATATTTTTTATGGCGTCAAAAAAGCGCGCCGGATCGCTCCGGCGCGCCCTTGCGCATGCTAGCCCCTTGCGCGCCTGCGCGCGCAAACCATTGCGTAGACCGCCCAGACCGCCGTCGCCCCCGCGCTCAGCGCCGCGCCCAACGCCAGGCCGCGCACGCGGTAGGTGAACTCGATCACATGCTCGCCCTCGAAGACGGGCAGGCCCATGAATCCCAGGTTGACGTTCACGATGTCCACCGGCTCGCCGTCCATCGTCGCGCTCCATCCCTTGTCAAAGGGCACGGTAAAGCACAGGATGCCGCTGCGCCGGGCGTCGATGTGGGCCGTGAACCCGCCGGGCGTGGCGACAAAGCTGTCGCACGCGTTTTCGCGCAGCTCCGCCGCAGCCTCCTGCCAGGAGCGCTCCGGCTGCTCCGAGAGGCGGTAGGGCGTCATGCCGGACACGCCGCCGATCTGCGTGCCGCGCAGCACGATCGCCTTGAGCATCACCTCGCCGATCGTCTCCGGGTTGAGCTCCTGGTCGTACACGTCCGTATACGTGTCGTAGAGGAAGCCCATGGGCACATAGTTCTCGTTGACGTAGACGTCGACGTCCCCGACCGTGTGCGAATACACAAATCCCTCCGGCGCGCCGGGTTCGCGCTCCCGGTCGAAGTTGTAGTAGTAGCGAACTGACAGGAAGCTGCGCAGCGCGCCGCTGTCATCCGACAGGCGCACCGTCGTCGACTCGTCGTACCCAAAGCCGCCCAGGTATACAAAGTCGCTCAGGTAGCCGCTGCGCAGGCTGTGAAACGACGTGATCGACGGCTCGTTGACGATCATGCCGTAGTTGCGCGCCATGGAGCTGTGGTCGATGCGGTAGGAATAGGCGGTCCCCTCGTGCGCCGGGCGCTCGTCGAGCAGCTCGGCCTGCGCGATATCCTCCAGCGGGATCTCCCCCGCGTTGGCCTGCGCGCCGCCCGAAAGGACGAGCCGGTCGTTCAGCGCAATGAAGGACGCGTAGTTCACCACGGCCGCCGCGCACAGCGCCGCGACAAACATGCGGGTGCGCAGCCGCCTTCCCCCCAGCGCCAGCAGCATGCCGTAGTTGAGCGCCGTCAGCCCCAGCGCCAGCGCGCGGAATGCGTCCGGCGCATAGGCGCCCGTCGAGCGCTGCGCGAGCAGGAACGACGCGCAGCCCGCCAGCAGGCCTTCGCCGTCGGCCCAGGCGGACAGCAGGCCCTGCGGCAGCAGGCACGGCAGCGTCAGTAGGAGCGCAAGCGCGAGGCATGCGCCCGCCAGGGGGCGCAGCAGGCGGTCGCGCGCATCTGGGCGCGCCAGGACGTAGGCGGAGGCCAGCGCCAGCATCAGCACGAGCGCATACCACCAGCGCGTGTACAGCGCATTGGAGCCCAGCGTAAACGCCGCGTTGAGCACGGGCACGAGCGAGACGGCCAGCAGCGCCGCCAGCAGCCCCTTGAGCCAGCCGCCGCCACGGCGCAGGCAGTACAGCGCCGCCAGCGATATGCCCGTCAGCGGCAGGTACGCCGCGACGCTGGACCAGTTGGCCGCCTCGCCGTAAAACGCGTGCAGCGCGCTGCTCTCGATGGGCATGAGCAGCACGCGCAGGCGCTCCAGGATGTCGGCCAGACCGTACAGCGCCCCCGTCTGCGCGCCGTTTGCGCGCGTGACGCTCAGCAGCGACCAGGCGGACGGCACGAGCAGCACCGAGGCCATCAGGCAGCCCAGCGCGCACTCCAGCACGACGCCGACGGCCCTGCGCAGGCGCCGCTCCACCCGCCAGTCCGGCGAGAACCAGCGAAAGACGAAGTACATCGCCGCGAAGATCGCCGTGCCGGCCATGAAGTAGTAGTTGCACAGCGCGTTCAGCGCGCAGGCCGCGGCCAGCGCGCCATGGTGTCGGCGCGCTGAAAAGGCATCCTCCATCCCCAGCAGGATCAGCGGGAAGAAGGCGACGACCTCGGTGAAGTGATAGAACTGCGTGTTGACGGCTGTGAACGACGAAAACGCATACAGCAGCGCGCCCGCGAGCGCCGCACGTTCCTCCCGGACCATCCGGCGCAGGTACAGGAAGGCCGTCAGGCCGCAGACCGCGTGCTTGAGCACCGCCATGACGCTGATGCCATAGGGTACCGCCGCCTCCGGCAGCAGCACCAGCGGCCACACAAACGGGCTGCCCAGCGTGTAGAACGAGTAGGAGCCCACAAAGTTCGCGCCCAGAAATGTATTCCAGCTCCAGAACGGCTCGCCGGAGAGGAGCACGCGCCGCGTCTCGAGGATGAACGGGATCTGCTGCTCCAAATAGTCGCCGCGCGTGACGAACCGGCCGCCAAAGGGCAGGATCGCGGGCAGCAGCGCCAGCAGGGCAACGACCGCCGACAGCGCAAACGCCTTCCATGCGCCATGCGCGCGCACTTCGCCGTTCAGGGGGCTTCTGTCCATGGATACGCCTTCTTTCGTTCTCTGTCTCGATCGTCCGCTGCATCTTCCATGCCCATTGTAGTGGCTCGCGCAGCCATTGTCAACGCTTTGCCCTCAGCCTGGCGAACCCGTCGCGCTCGCCGCTGCGCGCCCTGCGACCGACAGCACGGTCACGCGCCCGTCCTCGTCGTCGATCTCCGCTTCCATGGCTTCCTCAAAGAAGTCCTCCGGCGCATAGACGGTGTCTCCTTCGACCTGCAGCACGCGGTCCACGGGCACGATCAGCTTGCCCCGGGCAAATTGAACGTCCGTCACGGTGTTATCCTGCACGAGATAGGAGACCGTGACCTCTGTGGCGGCATCCCCCTCCACGGAGAACGTGTGCACGCACCGCTTGCGTCCGTCCGACTGCGTCTCGGCCACGTCGGCCGCATAGCCCAACGCCCGGGCCGTCTCCACCAGCGGCAGGAACGTCTCATCCTCCGCCCGCAGGCCCTGCCCCATCAACCGCTTGCCATCTACAGTCACGGCCAGGTTGGCGCGCGGCGTCGCGCTCGGCCCGGCCGGCGCAGCGGACGCCGCCTCTGACGGCGTCGCCGTGGCAACCTGTTCCGTCCCCGTACCCGACGGCGACGGGCTCGCCTCCGGCATTCCCGCCGCGCACCCGCTCAGTCCCAATGCAAGCGCCGCCAAGGCGCCGTACAGCCTTCTTCTGCGCATGGTCTCTCCGCCTTTCCCGCGTCCTGACGCGTAGAAGAGCGTATGCGCGCACGGGCCAAAATAGAAAAACCGCCGGAATCCTCCTGAAAAAGATTCCGGCGGAGGTTCACATTTCCCTTCGTCCCTCGATCGCCTTGGCGAGCGTCACCTCGTCGGTGTACTCCAGATCGCCGCCAACGGGCAGGCCATGTGCAATGCGCGTCACGCGTACGCCCATGGGCTTGAGCAGCCGCGCAATATAGGCGGCCGTCGCCTCGCCCTCGATGTCGGGATTGGTCGCCAGGATGACCTCCTGGATGTCCTCGCGCCCCACGCGCTCGAGCAGCTCGCGGATGCGGATGTCCTCCGGCCCGATGCCCTCCATGGGGCTGATCGTGCCATGCAGCACGTGATAGCCGCCGCGGTAGTCGCGCATGCGCTCCATCGCCGCCACGTCGCGCGGGTCGCGCACGACGCACAGCACGCCGTTGTGCCGCCGCTCGTCCGCGCAGATGGCGCACGGATCTTCCGCCGTGTAGTTGCCGCAGATCGAGCAGTACTTGACGGCCTTGCGTCCCTGCCAAATGGAGGCGGCCAGTTCGTGCACCTGCTCCTCGGGTAGCCCCACGATGTAGTAGGCCAGGCGCTGGGCGCTCTTCTGCCCAATGCCAGGCAGGCGCGAGAGCTGGCTGACCATGCGCGCGATGGGTTCAATCTGCCCGGCCATATCAGAACAGGCCGCCCATTCCCGCCGCGCCGCCGACCCGGGCCATTTCGCGCTCGCGCGTCTCCTCGCCCGTGCGCAGCGCCTCGTTGACGGCCGCCATCACCAGGTCCTGGAGCATCTCCACATCGTCCGGATCGACCGCCTCGGGCTTGATCGTCAGCTCCAGCAGCTCGCGCTTGCCGTTGACCTTGACGTGCACCATGCCGCCGCCGGAGCTGGCCTCGTACTCGCGCGCGTCGAGCTCCTCCTGCAGCTGAATCATCTGCTGCTGCATCTTCTGCGCCTGGCGCATGAGCTGCTGCATATTGCCGCCGGGAATGCCCGGGAAACCGCCTCTTGCCATTGAAACGTCCTCCTTTTGCTGATTGCCTACCCTTTATTATACATCATGACGAGCCAAAAAAAAAGACTCATATTTCTGTATCTGTGCGTGTATACTAAAGAATATGGTTTCGGCCATCCATTTTACGACGATACGGGAGGGTTTCATTCATGAAGAAATACGTTTGCTCCGTCTGTGGCTACGAATACGATGAAGAGCTGGGCGATCCGGATCACGGCATCGCGCCGGGCACCAAGTGGGAGGATCTGCCCGAGGATTTCACCTGCCCGCTGTGCGGCGTAGGCAAAGACCTGTTTGAAGAGGCGTAATGCCGCACATCCGCCGGGGCACCCGGCGGATGTTTTTTTGCGCGCCGCTGCATCCCACAAAAAAAGCCCGACCGGACGTCTGTCCAGCCGGATTCTTTTGTATGGTAGCGGCAATGTGATTCGAACACATGACACTTCGGGTATGAACCGAATGCTCTGGCCAACTGAGCTATGCCGCCAAGTGGTTGCGGGGGGAGGATTTGAACCTCCGACCTTCGGGTTATGAGCCCGACGAGCTGCCAGACTGCTCCACCCCGCGACATCCACATCGCATCAACGACATAGAATATAATACAGCATTCCAGGCGAAAAGTCAACCCCTTTTTTCAATTTTCCTGCGCAAATATCCGTCCAGGTTGCCATGATCGGAGACGAGAATGGCTTCAATCGCCAGCTCCTCCATGCAGGCGGCCAGCACGGCGATTCCATGCACGACGATGTCCGCGCGCTGCGGCTGCAGGCCGGGCATCTGCTTGCGCTCCTCCACCCCCATCGGCGCGAGCCGCTCGCCCCAGGAGAGCACGACCTCGCGCGTCAGCGCATGGCCCTCGACCAGGGCGCGGTCAAACGACGTGATGCCACGATCCATTGCGGCCAGCGTCGTGAATGTGCCGCCCACGCCCACCCAGACGTCCGGCCGGACACAGCGCAGGACCGGCTGCGCGCCCGCGCGCAGGATGGCCTGCGCTGCCTCGATGACCGCGTAGAAGTCCTCGCGATTTGCGATGCGGCGAAGACGCCACAGGCGCACCGCGCCCATCTGCAGGCTCACGGCGGCCATGGCCTCGCCGTCAAGGCCGACCGTCAGCTCTGTGGAGCCGCCGCCGATGTCGATCATGCCGCAAAGGCCCGGCTTGGCCGCGCCCGCGTAGGAGAGCAGCGCCTCCTGTTCGCCCGTACAGATGTCCAGCTGCAGGCCCGTCATCGAGCGCACGCGTTCGGCGAAGACCTCGCCGTTTCGCGCGTCGCGCACGGCGCTGGTGGCGAAGATATAGATCTTGCCCGCGCCGGCCTCCCGCGCCTTGCGCTCCAGCTCCCGCGAGGCGGAGGCCGAGACCTCCATGCTGTCCTCGGTCAGATATCCACCCTCCAGGCCGGCGAACAGGCGCGTGCCGCACCGGTCGCGCAGCACGGGCGTGATCGTCCCGTTTGCCGCCGCGTCCGCGACGAGCAGACGCACTGAATTGGAGCCGATGCCGATGGCCGCCATGCGCATGGGGATCCGCCTCCTTTGTTCATCTGGGGCTACAACCGTCAAAACGACAAAAAACCCCGCTCATCCCTCGGGGACATAGAGCGGGTCGGGGTTGGGCGTCGATTGGGCGGAGACAGACGCCGTCTCTTCGGGCGCAACCGTCTCCAGCTGCGGCGACGCAGTCGCCTCCTGCGGCAGGTTGGACACGACAAAGCGCGCTTCACCCGGCATCATATAGCTGTACTCTCGCCGGGCCGTGCGTTCGATGAACGCTTCGGTGCCGACCATCTCGAGCTGCTGGCGGATGGCCACGCCCTCCATGCACACGTCGTAGTACGTGTCGTTCAACTCGACGAGGACCTGTTCCTGCTCGCTGATGCGCGACTCGCGCACGCTGTAGCGCCAGCTCATCAGCGCGATGGCGGGAACCATGACGATGATCCAGAATCGCGGGGCGAAGCGCGCGCGGCGCCGACGGCCGTTCGCCATGGGCATTCCCTTCTTTCGAGCAGGTGATTTTCTATATATTCGCAGCGGAACGCCGATTTCCTGCCATGCACGCAAAATATTCTGAGAACATCATTGCATTTTTTTACCGCGCCGCCCTTTGGATCACGCGGTGCAGCCACGCGCCGGCCCGCGTCCGCGCAAGGCGGCGGACCGCGCCGCACAGCATCCGGCCCAAGAAGCGCAGCAGGCGGCTGACGCCCGCCAGATACAGCAACAGGCCGCATGCCATGCCCAGCAGCATATACGCGCGCAATCCCTCGCGCGAAAAGGCGGCCACCAGCAGCGCGGCGGGCAGGCACGCCAGCACGCCAAAGAGCAGGTCCAGCACGCCCGTCAGCACGGGACCTGCATGCAGCAGCCTGCGCACGCCGCGCGCGAGGTCATAGACGATGCCGACCGCCAGTCCGCCGTACAGCATGGCCAGAAACACGCCGCCCTGGCGCGCCGCCTCCCTCATCGGAAGAGGCGGGCCAGCAGGCCGCCGCGCGAGGTCTGGGGCTGCTGGCCGTACTCAATGCCCGCGATCTCCCCCTCGACGATGAGCTGTCCCTCCTCCAGGTTCAGCCGCGCGATGTGCAGCCCCTCGCCCAGGAGCGTGATCTCCCCGCCCCCGGTCGCGAGCACGACCTCCTGCTCGTCAAAGCGTACGACGTCGTTTACGCCCGTCACGTTTGCCCTGCGCCGGTTCTCCAGCGTCACCGCGTGCGCGCGCGGCGCGGGCTTGACCTCGCGCAGCGCGAGGGATTCCTTTGGCGTCTCGCCGCTCATACCATCCCCTCCTTCGCCGCAGGGTATGCGACAGGCCGGGGAAATATGCAGCGGGCGCCGGAAACTCCGGCGCCCGCTGCCGTCTGACGGCTTACAGGCCCATCTCCTTTTTGACCTGCGCGAAGCACGCCACCGCAAAGTCGAGGTCCTCCTTCGTGTGCGCAGCGGAGACCTGCACACGGATGCGCGCCTTGCCCTGCGGCACCACGGGATAGCTGAAGCCGACCACGTACACGCCCAGCTCGAGCATGCGCGCGGCAAAGGCCGTGGCGACCTTGGCGTCGTAGAGCATGACGGCGACGATCGGGTGGTCGCTCTCCACGATGTCAAAGCCCACGCTGCGGATCTTTTCGCGGAAGTAGCGCGTGTTTTCGTGCACGCGGTCGCGCAGCGCGGTGCTCTGCTGCAGCATCTCAAATGTGCGCAGCGCGCCGCAGGCGATCGACGGCGCGAGCGTGTTGGAGAACAGGTACGGCCGGCTCTTCTGGCGCAGCAGATCGACGATCTCCTGCCTGGCGCTCGTGTAGCCGCCGGACGCGCCGCCCAGCGCCTTGCCCAGCGTGCCGGTGATGATGTCCACGCGGTCCATGACGCCGCAGTGCTCCGGCGTGCCTCGCCCATGCGCGCCCATGAAGCCCACGGCATGGCTGTCGTCAACCATGACCAGCGCGTCGTAGCGCTCGCCCAGGTCGCAGATGCCCTGCAGGTTGGCCACGATGCCGTCCATGGAGAACACGCCGTCCGTCGCGATCAGCTTGACCCGCGCGCCGGCTGCCTGCGCCTCCTGCAGGCAGCGCTCCAGATCGGCCATGTCGTTGTTCTGGTAGCGGTAGCGCCTGGCCTTGCAAAGCCGCACGCCGTCGATGATGCTGGCATGGTTCAGCGCGTCGGAGATGACCGCATCCTCGGGGCCCAGCAGCGTCTCAAACAGGCCGCCGTTGGCGTCGAAGCAGGACGAATAGAGGATCGTGTCGTCCATGCCCAGAAACTCCGAGATCTTGCGCTCGAGCTGCTTGTGGATGCCCTGCGTGCCGCAGATGAAGCGCACGGAGGACAGCCCGTAGCCCCACACGTCGTAGCTCTCCCTGGCCGCGCGGATGATCTCCGGATTGTCCGACAGGCCCAGGTAGTTGTTGGCGCACATGTTGAGCACGCCCTTCGCCTTCGTCGTGTCGATGCGGCTGCTCTGGGGCGTCGTGATGACGCGCTCATCCTTGTAGGTGCCGTCCGCCCGGCTCTGTTCGACCGCCTGGCGGTACAGATCCAATCCCGTCTTTCTCATGCTGCGCTTCCTTTCCGTCACTTGGCGTGGCGCCAGTCGAGCACGACCTTGCCGCACTGGCCGCTGTTCATGACCTCAAAGCCCTTTTCGAAGTCCTCGTAGCCGAACCGATGCGTGATGATGCCGTCGATCTTCAGGCCGCTGCAAAGCATGGCCATCATCTTGTACCAGGTCTCGAACATCTGCCGGCCGTAGATGCCGCGGATCTCCAGGCAGTTCCAGACGATCTTGTTCCACGGGACGACCGTCTCGCTGCCCTGGATGCCCAGCACCGCGATGCGCCCGCCGTTGTACATGTTGTCGATCATGCTGTTGAACGCCGCGCCGCTGCCCGACATCTCCAGGCCGACGTCAAACCCTTCGGAGATGCCCAGCTCGCGCATCCTGTCCTCCAGGCGCTCCCGCCGGACGTTGACCGTGTGGCACGGGCAGAGGCTGCGCGCCAGGTCCAGGCGGTAGTCGTTCATGTCCGTGACGACGACGTGGCGCGCGCCGACGTGGCAGCAGATCGCCGCGGCCATGATGCCGATGGGGCCCGCGCCGGTGATCAGCACGTCCTCGCCGATCAGGTCGTATGTGAGGGCCGTATGCACGGCGTTGCCCAGCGGGTCAAACGACGAGCACAGCTCCTCGGGGATGCCCGGCTCGCACTTGATGACGTTCGTATCCGGGATGACGAGATACTGCGCAAACGCGCCGTCGCGGTTGACGCCCACGCCCTGCGTCTCCTTGCACAGGTGGCGCTTGCCGCCCTTGCAGTTGCGGCAGTGGCCGCAGACGATGTGGCCCTCGCCGGAGACGATGTCGCCGATCTGATAGCCGCGCACGTTGCTGCCCAACTCGGCGATCTCGCCCACGAATTCGTGACCGATGGTCATCGGCGGCTTGATCGTCTCCTGCGACCACTTGTCCCAGTTGTAGATGTGCAGGTCCGTTCCGCAGATGGAGGTGTAGTGGATCTTGATCTTCACGTCGTTGGGGCCGAGGCTGGGGATGGGCACCCTTCGCAACTCCAGTCCCGGGCCTGCCTGGGCTTTGACCAGCGCAGGCATCGAGTTGTCCATATGTGCACCGCCTTTCGTTCGTTGGGCCCGCAGACCCGTCTTTCATGAGACCATCATACCATATCCCCCCGTGCATTTCAACCGCATGCGCGCAAAGGGGCGCCGTCCGCGCATGCGGACGACGCCCCTTCTTGTTCCGCCTGATACAAGGTCAGTTCTTCGCATCCAGCGCCGCCTGGAAGATGGCGGCCAGCGCTTCGCCGTCAGCCTGCACGCTCTGCACAAACGCCGACCACGTCTCATCCGTCAGCTCCGTCTCGCCCGTCGCAAAGCGGCCGATGGCCAGGTCTACGGCCGCGCCCAGCCGGCTCTGCAGCTGCGCGACCTCGGCCTCCTGCTCCGCCGTCAGATAGCAGCGCGCCACGGGCAGCGCGGCGATCGCGCGCAGCCGGTCGCTCTGTCCCCGGTTATAGCGGTCGACCGCGCTGTCGACCTGATCGAGGAAGTCGTCCGGCGTCAGGCCCGGCGTTGGGATCGCGCCGGATGTCGCCATCAGCGACTGCGAATTGAGCATGTCGATCGTGCGGTAGTTGTCCACCTGCCACATCCAACCGGCCTCGCCGGTGACGTAGTCCTCATCCTCCACGCCCGCCGTGGCGAGGATGCCGCCCTCCTCCGTATAGAGATAGTCGACCCAGCGCAGCGCGGCGGCCGGATCCTCACAGGCGCTCGTCACGGCGAACGCGCCGCGCGCCACGCAGCCCAGCAGATCGCGCCACACGCCGGAGGCGGGCACGATCACCTGATAGGCGCTGTTCGCCTCAATGCCAACCGTTGCGTAGGGCGCAAGCGACACAAAGCAGCCGGAGACGACCGTCTTGTTCGAGCTGTCGTCCGACGAGGCCTCCAGCGCCTGCATCGCATTCAGGCCCGTGAACGCATCCTCGCGCAGCAGCCCCGCGGCATACAGCTCGTGCAGGTATTCCACAAAGTCGCGGTAAGCGTCCAGCGTCGGGGCAAAGACGACCTGTCCGTCCACCGTGGTCAGGTTGTAGTCATCCGCGTTGATGCCAAAGAGCGGCAACAGCCACTTCATCGACCACGTGCCCGTCATGTCCAGCGGGATCTCGTCCGCCTGCCCATTGCCGTTGGGATCGCCGTCGCGGATGGCCTCCAGCGCGGCGCGCAGCTCGTCCGGCGTCGTGGGCATCGCCACACCCAACGCCGTCAGCCAGTCCACATTGATCCACAGCCCCACCTGACGCTCGCGCACAGTGAGCATCGGCAGGGCGGCAATGCGTCCGTCCGGCAGGGTGATCTCCTCGCGCCACGCGGGGTTCGCCTCCAGCAGTGCCGTCAGGTTCGGCGCATTCTCCTCCAGCAGCGGCGCCAGGTCGATCAGCGTGCCGTCGTCGAGCAGGTCGCGCTCCTGTGCGGGCGTCAGCGTCGCACGGAAGAGCACGTCGGGCATGTCGGCGGCCAGGTTTTGCAGCGCGGCCTCGTACTCGTCGCGATCGTCGTACTGACGCAGTTCAAAAGATACGCCGGTGCGCTCGGCCATGCGCGTAAAGAACGCGTTCGTCGTCCAGTCCCGTCCGCTCGTGTCGTCAAAGCCCATCATCGTCATCGCTTGCGCGTGCGCCGTGCCGGCCAGCATCAGGGCCGTCAGCATAAGGCACAGGAATCGCTTCATGGATTCAGCCTCCCAGTACGTTCTGGTGGATATTATAACACATCATGTCCCCCCTGCCAACGTGCATTCCGCACGGGTCAGCGCATTTGCATCTTTCCGCCGGCGGGCGCATAGCCTCTGCGGGAGGGATCCGGATGCGAGCTGTGCTGGAGGAGACGTTTTGCGGCCTGCGGGCCCTGGTGATCGGCGGAGACGACCAACCCGCGCTGTGGATGCGCGCGCTGCTGGACGCGCTGGGCGCGCGCACGGCGCGGGAGCCGGGCTCCGCGCTGCTGGACCCCGTCGACGTGTGCGCCGCGCTCGCGCGCGAACGCCCGCAGGCGATTATCTGGGCGTCGCGGCCGCCGCGCGACAAGCGATTGGATATGGCCGAATGGGTGCGCTGCGCGCAGACACTCGTGAACGAGGCGCGCGAGGCGGGCGTGCGGCTGATCGTCCGCTGCTCGGACGTGTGGGTGTACAGCGCCGCGCCGCCGGCCTTTCCGCCCGACCAGGAGGATGCGACCGGCGGGCTCAGCGTCGACGGCCTGTGCGAGAGCCTCGTGCAGCAGGTGCTGCTCGCGGCCAGCCGGGGATTGCTGGGCGACCCGGTGTGCGCCGTATGCGCGCGGCACCTGCCGCTGCTCTATGGGGCGTCAGGCGGCCCGCTGGACGAGTGGGCGCGCACGCTGCGCGCCGGGGAACCGCTGCACGTGGGCGGCGGCGGGTGCGCGGCGGTGTTCATGCACCCGCTGGACGCCTATGCGGGCGCGCTGACGGCTGCGGCGATGGTGCTGCGCCACGGCGACGCGTACACCGGCGCATGGAACTTCTCCGCGCCCGCGCAGTGCATGCTCTCCCGCCGGGGCGCGGCGCGCGCGCTGCACCAGGCCCTTGGCAGCACTTCGGATGTAACGGAGGACGCCCTGCCGCTGTATGCCCATCCGCAGACGCTCTGCGACCGGCCTGCGCGGGAACGCCTGGGCTGGCGCGCCGTGTGGAGCGGCGAGGAGGCGCTCGCGCAGTATGCCGCCTACCGTCCGGGGCTGGAGCAGGCGCAGGCCGAGGCGTTCCTCAGGGCGATGGACGAGATGGAGCACTGATGCAACGGCCGCCCGGTTGCCCGGGCGGTCGTACATTTGAATGGAAAATTTCTTACTTGAACCACTCCGCCGCGCGCTTGAGCTCGGAGATGATCTCGATGTGCTGCGGGCACACGCTCTCGCACTGGCCGCACGCGATGCAGTCCGACGCCTTGCCGCCTTCGCGCGTCTCCCACTCGTAGCTGCCCTGCGCGCCCGCCACGTTGCCATAGACGAGACGCGTGTTCATCGCCTTGAACACGCCGGGAATGGCGATCTGCTGCGGACAGCCCTTCGTGCAGTACTTGCAGTCCGTGCAAGGCACGCGCGGGCTCTCTGCCAGCGCGCGCTGCGCGCGGGCGATGGCGGCGCGCTCCGCCTCGTCCAGCGGCTTGAAGTGCTCCATGAACGACACGTTGTCCTGCATCTGCTGCAGGGTGGACATGCCGCTGAGCACCGTCACCAGTCCCTCCAGCGACGCAGCGTAGCGGATCGCCCAGGAGGACAGCGACGCGTTCGGGTCCTGCGCACGCAGCTCCTTCGCGACGGCGTCGGGCAGGTTCGCCAGCGAGCCGCCCTTGACCGGCTCCATGATGATCACGGGCTTGCCGTGACGGCGCGCGACCTCATAGCACTTGCGGGACTGGACGGACTCGCTCTCCCAGTCCGCGTAGTTGATCTGCAGCTGCACGAACTCCATGTCGGGGTGCTTCGTGAGGATGTCCTCCAGCACGTCGGCGGTGTCGTGGAACGAGAAGCCCAGGTGGCGGATGAGGCCCTTCTGCTTCTGCTCAGCGAGGAAATCCCAGATGCCAAACCGATCGAAGTACTCCGTGCGCGTGCCGCCCAGGTTGTGCAGCAGGTAGAAGTCAAAGTAGCCCGCGCCCGTGCGCTCCAGCGAGGTGAAGAGCATCGCCTTCGCCTCTTCGGCGGTCTTGGGGCCGGCCCACGCAGGCAGTTTTGTCGCCAGCTGGAAGCGCTCGCGCGGATAGCGCTTGACCAGCGCCTCGCCGGCCGCCAGTTCGGACTTGCCGCCCAGATAGCCGAAGGCCGTGTCAAAATAGGTGAATCCCTTTTCCAGGAACAGGTCGACCATCTGCTTGGTCTGCTCGATGTCGACCTCTTCGCCCTTCATCGGCAGGCGCATCAGGCCAAATCCCAGCTTGGGAATGTTCTCGCCCAGGTAACCCATGGTAATGCCCCCTTGTCGTATCCATCGAAATTGGCATCATTATAGCACATGGAGCACGCTCCAAGTCAATCCCAACAGGGAACAAAAAAGCCGGGCCATGAAGCCCGGCCTTGCAGTTCAGCCGCCAAGATAGGCCTTCTTGACGCCCTCGTCGCTGAGCAACTCCCGGCCGGGGCCGCTGAGGGTGATGTGCCCCGTCTCCAGCACATAGCCGCGGTCGGCGACGGACAGCGCCATGCGCGCGTTCTGCTCGACCAGCAGGATGGTCACGCCGGCCTTGTGCAGCTCCTTGATGATGTCAAACACCTGCTCCACCAGGATGGGCGACAGGCCCATCGACGGCTCGTCGAGCATCAGCAGCTTGGGGCGGGACATCATCGCCCGGCCCATGGCCAGCATCTGCTGCTCGCCGCCGGAGAGCGTGCCGGCGGTCTGGCGGCGGCGCTCCTGCAGGCGGGGAAAGCGCTTGTACACGTCCTGCAGGCCCGCCTCGATCTGGTTGCCCGGCTGGATGTAGCCGCCCATCTCCAGGTTCTCCTCGACGGTCATCTGCGTGAAGACGCGCCGTCCCTCCGGCACCTGCGCCAGGCCCTTGGCGACGACCTTGTGCGGCGGGATGCCGCCGATCTGCTCGCCCATGAACTCGATGGAGCCGCCCTTGCTGTGCAGCAGGCCCGACACCGTCTTGAGGATGGTGGACTTGCCCGCGCCGTTTGCGCCGATCAGCGTGACGATCTCGCCCTCCTTCACCTCAAAGGAGACGTCCTTGATCGCGTGAATGGCGCCGTAGTAGACGTTGAGGTTGTCGACCTTGAGCATCATGGCGTCATCCCTCCTTCGCGCTGCCCAGGTAGGCCTTGATGACCTCCGGGTTGTTCTGGATGTCCTCGGCCGTGCCCTTGGCGATGATCTGGCCGAAGTTGAGCACGCCGATGCCCTCGCAGATGCCCATGACCAGGTTCATGTCGTGCTCGATGAGCATGATGGCGATCTGGAA
>MHCFR05601__coassemble_709_pt1 | contig 54224 bp, 44 predicted proteins | sample MHCFR05601__metabat2_low_PE_030 | metagenome-assembled genome bin MHCFR05601
TGTACCGATTGGAGCGGGTGATGGGAATCGAACCCACGTAATCAGCTTGGGAAGCTGACACTCTGCCATTGAGTTACACCCGCACGCCCCGCCTGCCATACGTCATGTATTTTAACGAAACAGGGGGGTTTTGTCAACACATTTGCCGGATTATTTTTTTTCTTCGATCAGCCGTTCGAGTTTTCTCTTGACGCGCTGCAGCGCGTTGTCGATGGATTTGACGTGGCGTCCCAGGTCCTCGGCAATTTCCTGGTAGCTCTTCCCATCCAGGTACGAAGTCAGCACCTCCCACTCCAGATCGGACAGCGCCTCGCCGATGCGTCCCTCGATGGAGGACAGGTCCTCTTGGCCAATGAGCAGTTCTTCGGGGTTGGTCGCACGCCCCTCGGTGATCACGTCCAGCAGCGTGCGGTCGGATTCCTCGTCATAGATCGGCTTGTTGAGCGACACGTAGGAGTTGAGCGGAATGTGCTTCTGGCGCGTGGCCGTCTTGATGGCGGTGATGATCTGGCGCGTGATGCACAGCTCCGCAAACGCCCGGAACGAGGAGAGCTTATCCGGCTTGAAGTCACGGAACGCCTTGAACAGGCCGATCATGCCCTCTTGCACGATGTCCTCGTGGTCGGCGCCCACCAGGAAGTAGCTGCGCGCTTTGGAGCGAACGAAGTTCTTGTACTTGTTGAGCAGAAATTCGCTCGCCAGGCTGTCGCCCTGCTGCGCGAGCACGGCGATCTCCTCGTCCGTCATCTGTTCGAGCCTTTCAAGCGTAATCAACGGCATCCTCCCCGCGCCCACAGGCGCGTCATGATCCCCGGCGCGTTCACTGTTTCTGCCGGCGCCAGCGCTCGAGCGCCTCGCGCTGTCCGGGCGGCAACCGGCTGCCGATGTCGCTGCGTCCGCCGCCTGTACGGGCGTGCATCTCCCGGCCGGCGCTTCGCGTCTGGCTGACGTCGCGCAGCAGTTCCCGCGCCGAGACGCGGATCGCCCCGCGCCCCATCGTGACGATCTGCTCCAGCGCGTCGCTGGTGGCCACGCGCAGCTCCCGGTAGCGGGGCGTCGCGTCCGCGGTCGCCTCGATGTAGTTGTCCGCGCTCTCGCCGTGGCGCGTGTAGACGACCGTCACGCCCGCCACCGCGTCGGTAGAGCGGATGCGCCGGTCCTGATGGTGGCCGTCGAAGACGAGCACGACCTCGACCTCCGCGTAGCCCGCATAGTCGCTCAGCCGGTGGATCAGCTGATCGCGCGCCTCCTGCATCGTCCAGCCGCGCTCCTTCGCCTCGCCCCATGCGCCGATGACGTTGTAGCCGTCCACGAGCAGCAGCGGCTTCATTTGAGCCTCGAGCGCACGATCTCGTACATCAGGATGCCCGCCGCGACCGACGCGTTGAGCGAGTCGATGTGCCCGCGCACCGGCAGCGCCACCTTGCGGTCGCACTTCTCCTGCACCAGACGGGACACGCCCTCGCCCTCCGCGCCGACGACCAGCGCCGCCGGGCCGGAGAAGTCGCACGCGTCGTAGCGCTCGCCGTCCATCGCGGCGGCGTATACCCACACGCCCTGTCCCTTGAGCTCGTCGATCAGGCGCGCGACATTCGTCACCCGCGCGACCTTGACGTACTCCACCGCGCCGGCGGAGGCCTTGACCGCCGCGGGCGTGAGGCCCACCGCGCGCCGCTCGGGGATGATCACGCCGTGCGCGCCTGCGCACTCGGCGCTTCTGATGACCGCGCCCAGGTTGTGCGGATCGGTCACGCCGTCTAGAATGACGAGGAACGGGTCCTCCCCGCGCTCTTTCGCCGTCTCCAGCATCGCGTCGACCGTCGAATAGCGGTAGGCCGACGCAAACGCCGCCAGGCCCTGGTGGTTGGGCGCGAGCGCGTCCAGCCGCACGCGGTCGACCTCCTGCACGACGATGTGCCGCTCGCGCGCCATGGCGACGATCTCCCGCGCAGAGCCGGTCAGCTCGCCGCGCGCGACGAGCAGCTTCTCGATGTCGCGGCCCGAGCGCAGCGCCTCGCGGATGGGATTGCGCCCCACCAGCAGATTCTCCCGCTCCTGCGCGCCGTCAGCCGGGCGGGCCGGACGTTCCGGACGGGCCGGACGTTCCGGGCGAGGAGCCGGACGAACCGGTCGCTCCGAACGCGGGCGGAATTCACCGCGCGGCCCCTGCGCGCGCTGGGGCCTGTCCGCATCCGGGGCGGCAGGCGCGCCGCCCTCCGGGTGCGCAAAGTCGCGCTGCGGCCGGCGCGTGCGCGCATCGTCCCGCCAGTCATCCCGCTTGCCGGGCCTGTGCTTGTCCGAAAACCTGTCGTAATAAGCCATATCGTTACTCCCCTTCGCCTTCCGGTTCTTCCGTATTCCCCAGCGCCGCGACGCGGCGGCGCATCTCCTCCATGCGTCCGCACGACGCCTTGCCCTCCGCGCAGGCCCCTCGCACGCACGCCGGTCCCGCCTGGGCAAAGATCTCCGGCGCGGCCTGCCTGCACAGGCGCAGCATCTCCCACGCCAGCGCGCGGATCTCCCACTGCGCGCGCTGGCAGCAGCGCAGGGAGAAGAAGTGCAGCAGCTCGCGCGCGTTCATCGTCACCACCATGCGCGTGGCGCAGGCGTTGGGCAGCACGAAGCGCGCGTCCTCGTTGGATCTTTCCCCGGCGTCGCCCAGCAGGCGCTGCCACTCCTCATACCAGGCGCCGATCGTCTCCATCTGCTGCGCAAAGCGCGCGCGCGCCTCCCCGCCCAGCGCGGCGATGGCCGGCGGCACGACGTAGTCAAAGCCCTTCATCGACACGTAGCGCTGCGACTGCACGCTGAACGAGGCGATGCGGTGACGCGTGATCTGCGCCAGCAGCGCGCGGCTGACGCCCTCGATGGCGAACGTGAACGTGGCGTGCTCGATGACGGACAGATGCCCGCGTGCCATCACGCCCGCGATGAACGCGGCCTGATCCTTGCGGGAGATGCGCTCGCGCAGCGTCTCCACGTCGGCCTGCGCATAGCACAGCCGCGCGCCCAGCGCGACCACCTCGTCCGGGTTGTACGTGTGCCGCAGCAGCAGCACCTTCTGTCTCGTCTCAGCCATGTGTCTCCTCGGTCCTCCCGTCCTGCGCGTGCGCCGCCGCCAGCAGCTGCGCGAGGCGCTGCGTCTGCCCGCTCAGGTACAGATAGCCCAGCAGCGCCTCCAGCGCCGTGGCGCGGCTGTAGTCCGCAGGGTCGGCATGCTTCGGCGCGGCGTGGTGCGCGTGGGCGTTGCGCCCGCGGCGCACGATGTCCGCCTCCTGCTCCGTCAGCAGCGGCTCAATGCGCCCCAGCGCATGCGACTGGTCCGCCGCGCTGACGCTGCGGCTGGCCCGCCGGTGCATGCGCCCGACGTTCTCGCCGCCCGCAAAAAGACGCGTCCGCACAAACAGCGCGTGTACCGCGTCGCCGACATATGCCATTTGCAGCGGATTCACCATCCGAACGTCCGTCTCGCCCATGGGCAGCCCCATCGCCTGAAGCCATGGATCCTGCAAGCGTTTCGCCCCTTCCCCACGCGCCTGTCACAGCCTGCGTATTCGATTCATTATAGCAGACGCGGGCGCGTCAGGCAAGAGCGAACGTCGCTTTTTTCCGGCCTTTATGCGTCCTGCGCGGGCGGCAGCGGCGTGGGGCGCGGCCCCGGGAGCGCCGCCCACTCCAATAGCCCCGCACAGATCGCCTCCGCGACCCGCTGGCGGTACTCCGCATCCAGCAGCAGCCCTTCCTCCCGCGCGTTGGACAGGAACCCGCACTCCACCAGCGCCGAGGGGATGCCCAGCTCCAGGATGTAGTAGTCGCCGCCCATCGCGGCGCGCTCCCTGGGCGGCGCAAGCCCCGCGATCAGCGCCTCCTGCAGCGCCCCGGCTAGCAGGCGGCCCGCGGCGCAGCCCTCGCGATAGAACACCTGCGGCCCGGACTGTGCCGCGTCGCCATACTCGTTCATGTGCACGCTCAGCAGCACCTGTGCGCCGGTCTCGCGCACGATCTGCGCCCGCCGCTGCATGTCCTGCAGCTTCTTGCGGATCGGCGGGTCCTCGTCGCACAGCGCATAGTCGTCCGTGCGCGTCATGACGACCTGCGCGCCCTCGGCCTGGAGCAGGCGCGCAAGGCGCCGGGCGACGTCCAGATTCAGCCCCTTCTCCGCCACGCCGCTCTGCCGTCCGACCGCGCCGCCGTCGTACCCGCCGTGTCCGGCGTCGACCGCCACGATCCACCCCGCCAGCGCGCCCGTCTCCATTCCCTGCGCCGGCCTGGTCTTGGCCGCGTTGGATCCCGCCGCCAGGCTCAGCGTCCCGACGCACAGTCCCGCCGCGCACAACAGTGCCGCCGTATAGCGCCCGATCCCCCGTCCCATCGCGCCGCCTCCCCATCGTTTTACGCCCATATATGCAGAAATATCTGTTCGTATTCCTGCCCATTTTTGCTTGCTGTACAAGCATTTGGCGTATTTTCGCGGCGTCGCAAATTCCTTCTGAATCGTAAAAGGTGTTGTCCGCGAAACATTTCCACAGACTCCACAAGGTTATCCACAGGAAAACCCACGTTTTCCCCCTGTAAAACAGGTGTTTTCCACACATCTCCATGATCAGAGCTGTAGAAAACCACGTTTTCCACAAATAGAACATTTGTTCTTCGCATGTGCCGCAAAACAGCAAAAAACAGACCGAAAGTCTGCTTCGGTCTGTTTAAAGTCGGCTGTTTTGGAGGCGGATCAGACCAGTTTCAGGGAGGGTTCCGCGTTCAGGGACAGCGTCGCCAGTTCCCCACGCATCAGCCGGTAGTAGGCCGCGCTGCCGATCATGGCCGCGTTATCCGTGCACAGCACGGGCGGCGGCATGCGCAGATCGATGCCGGCCTTTTGGCAGCGCGCGAACAGCGTCGCCCGCAGGCCGGAGTTGGCCGCGACGCCGCCTGCGAGGGCAAGCGTGCGCGCGCCGGTGTCCCGCGCGGCGAGAATGGCCTTTTCAGCGAGCTCCTCGACGACCGCGTGCTGAAACGACGCGGCGATATCCGCCGCCGGGATGTCGCGTCCCGCCTGGCGCAGCTTGTGCACCTGGTTGATCAGCGCGGTCTTCAGGCCGCTGAAGCTGTAGTCGTAGCGCCCCTTGGTGGCGACGTGCGGCAGCGGCAGCGCATTGGGATCGCCCTCATGCGAGAGCCTGTCCAGCAGCGGCCCGCCCGGATACGGCAGGCCGAGCACGCGCGCCGCCTTGTCAAACGCCTCGCCGGCGGCGTCGTCCTGCGTCTGGCCCAGCAGGGTGTAGACGCCGTAGTCCTCCACGCGCACGATGTGGGAATGGCCGCCCGAGGCGACCAGGCACACGAACGGCGGCCGCAGATCCGGGTGGGCGATGTAATTGGCGCTGACGTGCCCCTCGATGTGGTTGACGGGGATCAGCGGTTTGTCCGCGGCAAACGCGAGCGCCTTGGCCGCGGACACGCCCACGAGCAGCGCGCCGACCAGGCCCGGCCCATACGTCACCGCGACGGCGTCGACGTCCTGCAGGCGCATACCGGCCTGCGTCAGCGCCTGATCGACAACGGGATCGACGCTCTCGACGTGCTTGCGCGAGGCGATCTCGGGCACGACGCCGCCGTAAATGGCGTGCAGCGCAATCTGCGAGGCGATGACGGAGGAAACCACCTCCCGGCCGTCCCGCACGACGGCGGCGGCCGTCTCGTCGCAGGAGGATTCAATCGCCAGGATCGTTGCATGCCCCGTCGCACGCAACGCGTCCGCCCGCTCCCGGCTCCGCTGTTCATAGTTCATCTGTCTTCCCCCTCCGCTTCATTTCCGCGGTCCGCACCGCTCATCCTGCGGATCACCCCGCCCAATACGGACGCCGTCGCCGCCAGCAGAGCCAGCACGAGCGCAAAGAGCGCCGCCGCGGTGCCCAGCAGACGGATGGCCGCCTGCTCAAACAGCTGCTGGGGCATGATGCGGATGAGCATATCCGTCTGCGGATTGAGCAGCCACAGGTCGTTATCAAAGAGCAGCTCATGCATGAAGAAAAAGCTGCGCTCAAAGCCCGCGACGCCCACGGCCGCGGCCAGCGCCGCCACGATCACGGCCAACGCCGCCACGCCCCAGCATGCCCCGCGCAACGCGGCGCGCCCGATTCGCCCCTGCCCGGCGGCCCACGCCGCCGCCACGGCCAGCACGGCCGCGGCGCTCAGGCAGAGCTGGGCGGCGGACTGCATCCGCAGGATGAGGGCCCGCACGTCGAGCATGTGCTGCTGCTCGCGCTCGTTGAGGCCGATGCCGTCAAAATCCAGGCTTTCATCGCCCATGCGCGACGCGATCTCGCGGGCGAAGGCTTCCTGTTCCTGCGCGCTCATGCCGATATAGGCCGTGAGCGCATCCTCCGTCTGAAGGCCAGTCGCGTCCTGGACGATGTCACGCCGGTTGTAGATCCCCTCGTCCTGCGCGATGAGGACGGCTGCGCCCGCCACGGCGCCGGCAAAGGTCAGCACGGTCGCCAGGGCGGCCAGCAGGCTGACCAGGCGGAATCGGCTTTGCATATCGTCTCCTCCAAACAAAAGGGACGGGCGAAAGCGCCCGCCCCGGTGATCACTGCATCTGCAGGTAGGCGGTGATGAAGCCGTCCAGCTCGCCGTCCATCACGGCGGCGACGTCGTTGACCTCATAGCCCGTGCGGTGGTCCTTGACCATCGTGTACGGATGGAAGACGTAGGAGCGGATCTGGCTGCCCCACTCGATCTTCTTCATCTCGCCCTTGATGTCGGCCATCTTCTCCTCGCGCTCGCGCTCGTGCAGCTCCAGCAGCTTGGACTTGAGCATGCGCAGACAGACCTCGCGGTTCTGCACCTGGGAGCGCTCGTTCTGGCACTGCACGACAATGCCCGTGGGGATATGCGTCATGCGCACGGCCGAGTCGGTGCGGTTGACGTGCTGACCGCCCGCGCCGGAGGCACGGTAGGTATCGATGCGCACGTCTTCCATGTTGAGCTCCTCCATGTCGTCCTCGATCTCCGGCGCGACGTCCAGCGACGCGAAGGACGTATGGCGGCGCGCAGCCGCATCGAACGGCGAGATGCGCACCAGGCGGTGCACGCCCTTCTCCGGGCGCAGGTAACCGTAGGCGTTTTCGCCGATCACCTCGAACGTGACGGACTTGATCCCCGCCTCGTCGCCCTCGAGCAGGTCGAGCACCTTGAGTTGGAAGCCCATGCGCTCGCAGTAGCGGGTGTACATGCGGTAGAGCATGCTCGTCCAGTCCTGGGCCTCGGTGCCGCCCGCGCCCGCGTGCAGCGAGAGCAGGGCGTTGTTGTGGTCGTAGTCGCCGCGCAGGAGCGTCTCCAGCTTCAGGCGCTGCGCCTCTTCGTCCAGCGCGCGGATCTCCGCGCCGGCCTCGGCGACCATGGACTCGTCGTTCTCCTCCTCGGCGAGCTCCATCATCGTCTCCACGTCGTCGGCGCGCCCATTGAGGCGCTTGAACAGCGCGATCTTGTCCTCGATCGTCTTCACGCGCTGCGAGACCTTCGCGGAGCGCTCCAGGTCGTTCCAGAAGTCGGGCTCGTTCATGGTTTCGTGCAGTTCCGCCAGCTCATCTTGCATATGAGCCAAGTTAAAGTGACTCACCTGCCTCAACGATGCTCTCACGGATGCGATTCAGGTCCACGCGGTACTGTTCCAGTTCGATCATGTTGATTCACCCCTTTGGCGCTCTTGGCGCATGTAATGGCGTTGGATATGCGCAGCCGATGCAAGGATGGCTTATGCCTCCTTGCCGCAGCAGTGCTTGTACTTCTTGCCGCTGCCGCAGGGGCAGGGCTCGTTGCGGCCGACCTTGCGCGCGGCCTTCTGCGGCTGGCGCGGGCCGTCGCTCGGGGCCGTTCCGGCCGGCCGGGTCTCCGCCGGCTTGGCCACCTGGCGACGCTCCGGCGCGCGCTCCACGCGCGCCTGATACAGCCGGCGCAGCGTATCCTCGCGGATGAGGCGCACCATCTCGTCGAACATCTCATATCCTTCGAACTTGTATTCGACGACCGGATCCTTGTGGCCGTAGGCGCGCAGGCCGATGCCGTCGCGCAGCTGGTCCATCGCGTCGATGTGGTCCATCCACCTCCGGTCGACGGCGCTGAGCAGGATTACGCGCTCGACCTCGCGCATGTCGATGCCGTGGCCGGTGAGCAGCTCCTCGCGCTCCTGGTAGAACGCCTGCGCATCCGCGACGAGCAGGTCCTTGAGCGCCTGCTTGTCCCCGGATTTGATCTCCTCCATGCGGGCCTGAATCGTGCCGGGATGCACGCAGAGCTTCTCCAGGTATTCCGCAAGTCCCGTCAGGTCCCACTCGTCGTACGTATCGCCGTTGCCGGTGTGCATGTCCACGGCGTCCGAGATGAGCTGCGCGGCCATGTTCATGATCGTCTCGCGCATGTTCTCGCCCATGAGCACCTGGCGGCGCTGGCCGTAGATGACCTCGCGCTGCTGGTTCATGACGTCGTCATACTGCAGGACGTTCTTGCGGATCTCGTAGTTACGGCCCTCGATGCGCTTTTGCGCGCTCTCGATCTGGCCGGTGAGCATCTTGGCCTCGATGGGCTGATCCTCCTCCAGGCCGAGGCGGTCGATCATGCCCGTGATGCGCTCGGAGCCGAACAGGCGCAGCAGGTCGTCCTGCAGCGAGAGGAAGAACTGCGAGGAGCCCGGATCGCCCTGGCGGCCGCTGCGGCCGCGCAGCTGGTTGTCAATGCGGCGGGACTCGTGGCGCTCGGTGCCGATGATGTGCAGGCCGCCCACGGCGACCACACGGTCATGCTGGGCGTCGGTCTCCTGCTTGAACTGGCGGTAGAGGGCGTCGTACTCCGCGCGGGCGGCGAGGACCTCCTCGGGCACATTCTCATTGTGCCCCATGGCCTCCTCGATCATCTCGTCCTCATAGCCCTTCTGGCGCATGGCGCGGCGGGCGAGGAACTCGGGATTGCCGCCCAGCAGGATGTCCGTGCCGCGGCCGGCCATGTTCGTCGCAATGGTCACGGCGCCGTAGTGGCCGGCCTGCGCGACGATCTCGGCCTCCTTCTCGTGGTGTTTGGCGTTGAGCACCTCGTGCTGGATGCCGCGCAGGCGCAGCATCTGGGAGAGCAGCTCGCTCTTTTCGACGGACACGGTGCCGACCAGCACGGGCTGGCCCTGCTCGTGGCGGCGGATGATCTCCTCCACCACCGCCTGGTACTTGCCCTTGATGGACTTGTAGACCAGGTCGTTCATGTCCTTGCGGATCATCGGCATGTTGGTCGGCACGACGACGACATCCAGCTTATAGATGCCCTGGAACTCGTCCTCTTCAGTCTTGGCCGTGCCGGTCATGCCGGAGAGCTTCTTGTACATGCGGAAGTAGTTCTGGAACGTGATGGTCGCCAGCGTCCGGCTCTCGCGCTCGACCTTGACGCCCTCCTTGGCCTCGATGGCCTGATGCAGGCCGTCGGAGTAGCGGCGGCCGACCATGAGGCGGCCCGTGAACTCGTCGACGATGACGACCTGATCGTTCTGCACGACGTAGTCGACGTCGCGGCGCATGAGCGAGTGGGCGCGCAGCGCGGCGTTGATGTGGTGCAGGATCTCGTTGTTCTCCGCGTCGGACAGGTTTTCGATGCCGAAGAACTTTTCAGCCTTGCGCGCGCCCTCCTCGGAGAGGTTGCAGGTCTTCTGCTTTTCATCCTTGACGAAGTCGCGGCGCATCCGGGCCGCCTCTTCGTCGCTCATGAGCTCCAGCTCGGCCTTCTCGGGCTCCTTGCCCTCCTGCAGGGTGCGCACGAAGCGGTCGGCGCGCGTGTACAGGTCGGTGGACTTTTCGCCCTGGCCGGAGATGATCAGCGGCGTGCGCGCCTCGTCGATGAGGATGGAGTCGACCTCGTCGACGATGGCGAAGTGGTGCCCGCGCTGCACCATGTCCTTCTTGAAGATGACCATGTTGTCGCGCAGGTAGTCAAAGCCCAGCTCGTTGTTGGTGCCGTAGGTGATGTCGCAGGCATAGGCGGCGCGGCGCTGCTCGTTGGTCAGGTCGTGCGTGATGATGCCGACCGTCAGGCCCAGGAAGCGGTGGATGCGGCCCATGTCCTCGCCCTGAAAGCGCGCCAGGTAGTCGTTGACGGTCACGATGTGCACGCCCTCGCCGGTCAGCGCGTTGAGGTAGGCGGGCATGGTGCTGGTGAGGGTCTTGCCCTCGCCGGTCTTCATCTCGGCGATGCGGCCCTGGTGGAGCACGACGCCGCCGATCATCTGCACGCGGAACTGGCGCTTGCCCGTCACGCGGTAGGTCGCCTCGCGCACGACGGAATACGCCTCGGGCAGGATATCGTCGAGCGTCTCGCCCTTTTGCAGGCGCTCGCGGAACTCCTGCGTCTTGGCGCGCAGCTGCTCGTCGGTGAGCTTTCTGTGCGCCTCCTCGAACGAATCAATCTGATCGGCGATCTTTCCGATGCGTTTGAGCTCCGCCTCGTTGCTGTCGCCGAATATCTTCTTTAGCAACCCAGCCATCAAAGCCATGGTGTACCTCCCAATGAAGCAATCGCTTCATTATAGCATTTTCCGGAATAAGACGCAAGTACGCGCGGGATCCCTGCGCAAAAAGTCGGGCGCCTCAAAAAAAGGCGGGCCCCGCAGGGCCCGCGTTCAGTCGGTTGTCTCGTCGTCCCAGGGAAAGTAGCGCTCGCCGTCGGGCAGCGTCTCCACGCGCCCGTCGCACACGCGCGTGATGTCCGCCAGCAGCTGCGCCTCGTCGCGCCTGCGCACCCACAGCGCCGTCGTCACGCGGTCAGTGAAGGCCGTGTCCTCCAGCCGGCAGGGCGCGCTGCTCAGGAAGTAGGACAGGCGCTGCCAGGTCGCGTAGTCGACCTCGACCAGGTGGCGGCAGGACATCTCCATCACCGCCACGCCCGCGGCGTCCAGCGCCTCCTTCGAGCCGCGCGCATAGGCGCGGGTGAGGCCGCCTGCGCCCAGCAGCACGCCGCCGAAATAGCGCGTGACGACCACCGTGCAGTCGACCACGCCGCGCGCCTTCATCACCTCGATGATCGGCAGGCCGGCCGTGCCGCCTGGCTCGCCGTCGTCCGAGTAGCGCATGATGCCCATGTTGCGCCCGATGATGTAGGCGTAGCAGTTGTGGTTGGCGTCCTTGTGGCGCGCGCGCACCTGCGCCAGGAACGCGAGCGCCTCCTCCTCGGTCCGGCAGGGCGCGCCCTGGCCGATGAAGCGGCTCTTGTTGATGATGAACTCCCGTTCCCCGGGCGCGCGCAGCGTCTTGTAAGAGAGCGTCTCCATCCCGGCCGCGCCTTACGCCTTGAGCACCAGGCGGTGGTAGCTCTTCTTGCCCTTGCGCAGCAGGATGCCCTCGGCGCCGATCTGCTCGGCCGTCAGCACGGCGTTGACGTCCGTGACCTTCTCCTCGCCGACGGTCAGGCCGCCGCCCTGCACGAGCTTGCGCGCCTCGCCCTTGGAGGCGCACAGGCCGCACAGGAACGCCAGCGTCGTCACGCGCGCATCCTGCGCCAGCTGCTCGGCGGTGATCTGCGTGGTGGGCACGCTGCCCGCCAGCGCGCCGCCGCCAAAGAGCGCCGCCGCGGCCTCCTGCGCGCGGGCGGCCTCCTCCTCGCCGTGCACGAGCCGGGTCACCTCGTAGGCCAGCACGCGCTTGGCCTCGTTGATCGCGCTGTCCTTGAGCGCGCCCAGGCGGCGCACCTCGTCCATGGGCAGGAAGGTCAGCAGGGCCAGGCACTTTTCCACGTCCTGGTCGTCCACATTGCGCCAGTACTGGTAGAAGTCGTAGGGCGAGGTCTTCGCCGGGTCGAGCCACAGCGCGCCCGCCTCGGTCTTGCCCATCTTGCGCCCGTCGTGCGTGAGCAGCAGCTGGAACGTGCAGGCAAACGCGCTCTCCCGCTCCTTGCGACGGATGAGGTCCGCGCCGCCGAGCATGTTGCTCCACTGGTCGTTGCCGCCCATCTGCAGCCGGCAGCCGTAGCGCTTGAACAGCTCCAGGAAGTCGTAGCTCTGCATCAGCATGTACGTGAACTCCAGGAACGACAGGCCGTTGTCCGTGGCCATGCGCGCCTTGTAGCAGTCGGCGGTGAGCATCTTGTTGACCGAGAACAGCGAGCCGATGTCGCGCATGAAGTCGATGAAGTTGAGGTGGCGCAGCCAGTCGCCGTTGTTGGCGATGATCGCCTTGCCCTCCGAAAAGTCAAGAAAGCGGCTCATCTGCGCCTTGATGTGCGCGACGTTGTCGTCGATGGTCTCGACGGTCATCATCTTGCGCATGTCGGTCTTGCCGCTCGGGTCGCCGATCATCGCGGTGCCGCCGCCCATCAGCGCGATGGGACGATGGCCAGCGCGCTGCATGTGCGCCATGGCCATGATCGGGATGTAGTGGCCGATGTGCAGGCTGTCGGCCGTCGGGTCAAAGCCCACGTAGAACGTCGTCGGCTCCTTGAGCTGCTCGTAGAGCTCGTCCTCGAACGTCATCTGCGCGATGAAGCCGCGGTCCTTGAGCACGTCCAGAATGTGCATCGTTGTTCCCCCTCCGTCTTTTTTACTTGATCTCCTCGCACACGACCGAGCGCAGGATGTCCATGCCCTCGTCGATCTTTTCCAGCGTGCTGTTGGAGAAGTTCAGGCGCAGCGTGTTGCGGTGCGTGCCCTCCTCGCAGTAGAAGTGCGTGCCCGGCACATACGCGACGCCGCGGTCGATGGCCTTGGGCATCATCGCCAGCGTATCGATGCCCTCCGGCAGCTCGGCCCAGATGAACAGGCCGCCCTGCGGGCGCGTGTAGCGCGTATCCGGGAACGAGGCCAGGTGCTCCAGCATGCGGTTCATCTGCAGGGCGTAGCTCTTGCAGATGGCCTCGACGTGCGGGCCCATCAGGCCGCGCTCCAGGTACGCGGCGACGATGGCCTGCGTCAGGTTGGAGGAGTGCACGTCGTTGGCCTGCTTGCCGAAGATCATCTTCTGGCGGATCGGCTCCTGCACGATGGCCGCGCCGATGCGCAGGCCCGGCGAGATCAGCTTGGAGAACGACGCCATGTGCACGACCCAGCCCGCCTTATCGTAGCTCTTGATCGACGGCAGCGCCTCGCCCGCATAGCGCAGGTCGCGGTAGGGATCATCCTCCATGACGACGAAGCCGTACTTTTCGGCCATTTCGGCGATGGGCTTACGCCGGTCGGCGGCGAGCGTGCGGCCCGTCGGGTTCTGGAAGGTCGGGATCACGTACAGCATCTTGGGATGATGTTCGCACACCAGGCGCTCCAGGTCGGACAGCACGATGCCGCCCTCGTCCGTTTCCACAGGCACGAGCTTGGCCTGATAGAGCTTGAACGCCTGCAGCGTCCCCAGGAACGTCGGGCTTTCCACGAGTACCACGTCGCCGGGATTGATCAACGCCTTGGCCAGCAGGTCGATGCCCTGCGTCGAGCCGGTAACGGGCAGCACATCCTGCGCTGAGCAGTCGATGCCCAGCCCCTTCACCCAGCCGGCCACGGCCTCCTTGTAGGGCGCATAGCCGTCCGTCGCGCCGTATTGCAGGATGCGCTTGCCGTCGGCGAGCAGCACGTCCCGCGCGATGTCGGCGATGACGTCCTCCTCCAGCGCGGAGGCCGTCGGGTTGCCGCCGCCAAACGAGATCATGTTCGGCCGCGTCATGTACTTGAGGATCTCGCGGATTGCGCTGCCGGTGATGCCGTTGAAGCGCTCCGCAAACCGGATGGATTCGATCGAGGCCATAGAACTTTCCCTCTTTCCCGTGCCGTACGCAAAAGCGCCCTCCGGCACGTCTTAGCATGCCGGAAGGCGCGTGAGCGCTGTACCACTTCCGTTCGGCGTCCGCTTGCGCAAGGCGCCCTCATGGCCCGCCACCACGGGCCTGCGCTGTAAGCGGCGCACCGCCGGAGCCCTACTGCACTGTTCAGGCCCGCGCTCCGGGATGTATTCGCCGGTCTTCGCCATCCCCTCGCACCGCCCGGGGACTCTCTTGAGGCGAACGCGCCGGTTACTTCTTCCCTTCCTCGCGTATATGCAGGCATTATACTGCGCGGGCGCGCGCTTTGTCAAGCCCCTTTCAGGCCGATCCCAAACATCGCCTGAGCCAGCTGCCGCGCCGGTAGTAGACGATGAACAGCAGCGAGGTGATCACCCACGAGATCGGGTAGGAGAGCATCACCGTGGACAGCTCGGGCCGCAGCGGCACAGCCGTCAGGATCCACACGACGCGCAGCACGCATACGCCCATGCAGGTCATGACCATCGGCCGCACGCTGTCGCCCGCCCCGCGCACCGCGCCGGCGAGGATCTCAATGCCCGCGTACGTCCAGTAGGCCGGGGCGACGATCCACAGGATCTGCATGCCCAGGTCGATCACGTGCGGGTCGTCGGTGAACATGCTGTAGAGCGGCCGGCCCGCCAGCAGCAGCAGCGCGCCCAGCGCGACGTTGACCCCCACGGCCATCGCCATGCAGGTGCGCACGCTCCTGCGCACGCGGTCCATGCGCCGCGCGCCGAAGTTCTGCCCGACAAACGTAGTGATGGATACGCCGAACGCGCCGTAGATCATCCACACCAGGCCGTCAATCTTGCCGCAGGCCGTGTTGGCCGCGATCACGTCCGTGCCAAAGCCGTTGATGCAGATCTGGATGATGAGGTTGGAGATCGAGTACATCGTCGACTGCACGCCCGCGGGCAGGCCGATGCGCAGCACGCGGCGCAGAATCTGCGGGTCGAACGTCATGCGCTTCCACTCGAAGCGGTAGCTCATGCCCGAGCGCATGAGGGTGACGATCACCAGCACCGCGCTGACGACCTGGCTGATCATCGTGGCCAGCGCCGCGCCGAACACGCCCATGTTCAGCCCCACGACGAACAGGATGTCCAGCACGATGTTGACGCCGCAGCAGACCATCAGGAAGTACAGCGGGCGCTTCGAGTCGCCCACGGCGCGCAGGATGCCCGAGCCGATGTTGTAGACCAGTACGGCCGTAATGCCCGCAAAATATACACGGATGTACGTCGTCGCGTGCGGCAGGACGTCCGCGGGCGTGCCCATGGCCTCCAGCGCCCAGGGCGCCAGCGCGATGCCGCAGGCCGTCAGCGCCACGCCAAACGCCAGGGCGAGCGCCATGGACGTATGCACGGCGCGGCTGACGCCCCGGTGCTCGCCCGCGCCGAAGAACTGCGCGATGATGACCGTCGCGCCCGAGGACAGGCCCACAAAGAAGCCGACGACGAGGTTGGTGATCGTGCCCGTCGCCCCGCCGACGGCGGCCAGCGCTTCCTTGCCGACGAACTTGCCCACGATGATCGCGTCGGCCGTGTTGTACATCTGCTGGAAGAACGTCCCCAGCAGGATCGGGAAGAAGAAGATGAGCAGCTGTTGCCAGATGACGCCCTCGGTGATGCCGTTGGGGCCCGTGGCCGCACGTGTGCGCATGAAAAATCCGCTCCTTTTCTCCTCTCTATATAGCATAAATCGCGCGCTTTGTCTACGGCATTTTTCCCGTCTGTGCGACGGCCTCCCCGGGCGCAAAAAGAGGCCGGAACCGGCGCGGTCAGGCGCCGGTTCCGGCCTGTGGCTTCATGCGCTTCAGATGCGCGTGTGCGCGACGCAGTCGTCCTCCGCCGAGCGGAAGAGCGCCTCCATCAGCTTCATGGCGCGCAGGATCTGCGCGTGCGTGACGATCTGCTTTTCCTCGCCGCGAACCGCGCGGGCGACGTTGCGGTAGTAGTCGCGCACGTCGGACTTCACCTCGGGCAGCGGGTAGGTCTTGATCGTGTCCTCGGTGCGGGGGGCCATGGTCTTGGTCAGGCCCGCGGCGGTCACGACCGGCACGGCGTCGCGCTTCTCCCAGTCGGACACCTTGACGATGCGCCCATGCAGCGCGAAGTCGTCGATCTGGCAGGAGCCGTTTTCGCCCAGCACATACCAGCGCGGCAGGGAGATGAAGTGGCTGGTGCCGACCTCCACATGCGCGACCAGGCCGCTGCCGAACGTCAGCTGGCAGATAAAGCCGTCGTCCACCTCGTCGTTGGTGACGTGCTGCACCTCGCAGTGCACGGAGACGATGGGCTCGTCCACGAGCTGCAGGATCTGGTCCAGCAGGTGCACGCCCCAATCCAGGATCATGCCGCCGCCCTGGCGCTTGGTGTTGCGCCAGTCACCCGGCACGCCGCGCGAGCCGTGCACGCGCGACTCGATGCGGAAGACCTTGCCCAGTGCGTTCTCCTGCAGGATGCGCTTGACGGTCAGGTAGTCCTCATCCCAGCGGCGGTTCTGGTGCACGGTGAAGATCCTGCCCGTCTCGCGGGAGACGTCGATCATCTCCTGCACCTCGTCGCTGGAGAGCGCCACCGGCTTTTCACAGATGACGTTCTTGCCCGCGCGCAGGCACGCGCAGGTCACCGGCAGGTGCTGGTCGTTGGGGATCGCAATGGTGACCAGCTCCACCGACGGATCGGCGAGCAGTTCCTCCTGCGAGGCGTAGGCATGCAGGCCGGCAGCCCGCGCCGCCTCGCAACGCGCGGGATCGATGTCCCAGATGCCCGCGATTTCGAATTCCGGCATCGTCTTGACCTGGCGGACGTGCCATCCGCCCATGCCGCCATAGCCGATCAGTGCCCACTTCATAGATGATTCGCCCCCTGTCTTGAGTAGGAAAGCCGGGGGCTGCCGCCCCCCGTCCATTCAGCTAGGCCTATTATAGCATGAGCAGGGCGCATATGCAATCTCCTGGTGTGTACATTGAAATTCACAGCGCGCAGCGCCGTGGAAATGCATTTTGCCCCCGCATCCATGGGCATGCGGGGGCAAAACGTGGGATTACGCCAGGATCAGGCTCTCGCCGGTCATCTCGGCGGGCTTTTGCAGGTGCATCATGTCCAGCAGCGTCGGGGCCAGGTCGGCCAGGCGGCCGCCCTCGCGCAGCTTGCGGCCCACGAGCGCGTCGTCCACAACGATCACCGGCACCGGGTTGGTCGTATGCGCGGTGAAGGGCTCGCCCGTCTGCGGATCGACCATCTGGTCCGCATTGCCGTGATCCGCCGTGATGATCGCCCGCCCGCCGGTGGCCTGCACCGCCTCGACGATGCGGCCCACGCACGTATCCACCGTGCGCACGGCCTGGATCGCCGCGTCCATGACGCCGGTGTGGCCGACCATGTCGCAGTTGGCGAAGTTGAGGATCATCACGTCATACTTGCCCTCGCCGATGAGCTCGACGGCCTTGTCGGTCACCTCGATGGCGCTCATCTCCGGCTTCATGTCGAACGTGGCGATCTTCGGGCTGTCGATCAGCACGCGGTCCTCGCCGGGGTTGGGCTCCTCCACGCCGCCGTTGAAGAAGAACGTGACGTGCGCGTACTTCTGCGTCTCGGCGATGCGCAGCTGCTTGAGGCCCAGGGCGGACAGGTATTCGCCCAGCGTGTTGGTCAGGTGGACCGGCTTGTTGACGACCGCGATGTTGGTGAACGTCTCGTCGTACTGCGTCATGGAGACGTAGTACACGGGCTTGTAGCCGCCCTTGCGCGCAAAGCCCGCAAAGTCGGGCATGATGAACGCGCGGGTGATCTGGCGCGCGCGGTCGGGACGGAAGTTGAAGCACACGACCGAATCGCCCTCGCCGATCATGCCCACGGGCTTGCCGCCCTCGAGCACGACCGTCGGCTGCACGAACTCGTCCGTCTCGCCCTTGGCATAGGACTGCTCCACGGCCTCGTGGCCGCTCTGCGCGGTCAGCCCCTCGCCGCAGACCATCGCCTCATAGGCGCGCTGCACGCGGTCCCAGATGTTGTCGCGATCCATCGCATAGAAGCGGCCCATCACGGTCGCGATCTTGCCCGCGCCAATCCTTTCGCACTCGGCCTCCAGCTCGCGCACGTAGTCGATGCCGGAGGACGGCGGCACGTCGCGGCCATCCAGGAAGCAGTGCACGTACACGTTCGGCACGTCAAAGCGCCTGGCCATCTCCAGCAGCGCGTACAGGTGCGTGTTGTGGCTGTGCACGCCGCCGTCGGACACGAGGCCCAGCAGGTGCAGCGCCCGGCCCGGCTGCTTGGCGTTCTCCATGGCCTTGACCAGCTCGGGCTTTTGGAAGAACTCGCCGTCCTGGATGTCCTTGGTGATGCGCGTGAGCTCCTGGTAGACGATACGGCCCGCGCCGATGTTCAGGTGGCCGACCTCGCTGTTGCCCATCTGGCCGTCGGGCAGGCCGACGTTCATACCGCTCGCGCCGATCTGGGTGTGCGGATACTTGGCGCTGAGCGCATCCAGCACGGGCGTGCCGGCCTTGGTGATCGCGTTGTACGTGGGGTCGGGGTTGATGCCGAAGCCGTCCATGATGATCAGGGCGGAAATGGGTTTTGCCATGGGTGCAGCCTCCTGTATTACTCGAAATGTACGACTTTGGAGAAGTCCTCCGCCTTCAGCGACGCGCCGCCGATGAGGCCGCCGTCGATCTGCGGCTGGAGCATCAGTCCGTGCGCATTCTTGGGGTTCATGCTGCCGCCGTACTGGATGCGCACTTCGTCCGCCGCGTCGCCGTAGGCGCTGCGGACCGCCTCGCGAATGACGCCGATGGTCTCGTTGGCCTGCTCGTCGGTGGCGGTCAGGCCGGTGCCGATGGCCCACACGGGCTCGTAGGCGATGACGACCTTGGCCACCTGCTCGGCGGTGAGGCCCGTGAGCGCGGTCAGCGTCTGGTAGGCGACGAGCGTGTCGGTGTAGCCGGCCTCGCGCTGCTCGCGCTTCTCGCCCACACAGATGATGGGCGTCAGGCCCGCGGCCACGGCCGCGCGCGTGCGCAGGTTGACGGTCTCGTCCGTCTCGCCGAAGTACTGACGGCGCTCGGAGTGGCCGATGACGACGTACTCGCAGCCCGCCTCCTTGAGCATGGCGGCGGACAGCTCACCGGTGTACGCGCCGGACTCCTTCCAGTGGACGTTCTGCGCGCCGAGCTTGATGTTCGTGCCGCGGATGGCCTCGCTGACGGCGGCGAAGTCCACCGCCGGGGTGCACACGACGACGTCGCACTGGGCGTCGGCGACCAGCGGCGCGAGCTCCTGCACGAGCTGCCTGGCCTCGGAGGGGGTCTTGTTCATCTTCCAGTTGCCGGCGATGATCGGTTTGCGCATGGTGATCTTCCTTTCTGTCTTTTGCGCTTGTGCGCGTCTGCGGCAGGCGTCTGCCGCTTTTTCATGCCAAACCCCGAACGGCGCTGCGCGCCGTCCGGGGAATGCAGGGATGTCTTATTTGTCGTCCAGCGCCGCGACGCCCGGAAGCGTCTTGCCCTCGAGGAACTCGAGGCTCGCGCCGCCGCCGGTGGACACGTGGGTCACCTTGTCGGCAAAGCCCATCTGCTCCACGGCCGCCGCGCTGTCGCCGCCGCCGATGATCGTCACGCCCTTGCACTGGGCCATCGCCTTGGCGATGGCGCGCGTGCCGGTGGCGAAGTTCTCAAACTCGAACACGCCCATCGGGCCGTTCCACACGACGGTGCCCGCGTTGACGACCTCGTTGGCGAAGATCACCTGCGTGTTGGGGCCGATGTCCATGCCCTCGAATCCGTCGGGGATCTCCTTGGAATGCACGGTGATGCGCATGGCGTCATTGGAGAAGGAGTCGCCGGCTTCGTTGTCGACCGGCAGCAGCAGCTTGACGCCCTTGGCCTTGGCCTTGGCCATCAGCTCCTTGGCCAGCTCCACCTTGTCCTCCTCCAGCAGGGACTTGCCGATATGGCCGCCCAGCGCCTTCTGGAAGGTGTAGCTCATGCCGCCGCCGATGATCAGCGTGTCGACCTTATCCAGCAGGTTGTTGATGACGCCGATCTTGTCGGAGACCTTCGCGCCGCCCAGGATGGCCACGAACGGGCGGTCCGGGTTCTCCAGCGCCTTGCCCATGATGGACAGCTCCTTGCCGATCAGGTAGCCCGCAACCGCCGGATGCAGCAGATGCGCGACGCCTTCGGTGGAGGCATGCGCGCGGTGCGCGGTGCCAAACGCATCGTTGACGTACACCTCAGCCAGCGCGGCCAGCTTCTTAGCGAACTCCGGATCGTTCTTCTCCTCTTCCTTGTGGAAGCGGACGTTCTCCAGCAACATCACGTCGCCGTCCTGCAGGCCGGCGGCCAGGCGCTGCGCATCCTCGCCCACGACGTCCTTGGCCAGCTTGACCTCCTTGCCCAGCAGCTGGGTCAGGCGCGCGGCGACGGGGGCGAGGGAGTACTTCATGTTGAACTCGCCCTTCGGGCGGCCCAGGTGGGAGCAGAGGATGACCTTCGCGCCGTGATCGATCAGGTACTGGATCGTCGGCAGCGCGCCCCGGATGCGGTTTTCATCCGTGATGTTCTTGTTCGCGTCCAGCGGAACGTTGAAGTCACAGCGGACGAGCACTTTCTTGCCGGAAACTTGAATGTCTTCGATCGTCTTCTTGGCCATGATAACACTCCTCCATTTTTCATGCCGCGCCACCGGATGCACGGCAAGCTTATCCACAGGCCACCGCGCCGGAAAGGGGGGCCCAGTCTCTTCTCATTTTAACACGTAGGCGCTTGCTTGTCGAGACCCTACCTGCCGCGACGCAGTTAAAATTTTGTCAATCCCGGCCTTCATTCCTTGAGCAGCGCCAGCATCTGTCGCGCCGCGCCCTCGTCGGTGACGAGCAGTTCGTGCCGGTGTCCGCGCAACACGGCGATGATCGCCTCCGCCTTGCTGGAGCCCGCCGCCACGGCGACCATCGTGCGGATGCGCGCCAGCGACTCCCGGCTGACGCCGATGTTTGCGCCCGTATAGACGATTCGCCCCTGCGCGTCGAAGAAGTAGCCGTATGCCTCGGCGACGCCGCCGCGCGCAAACATCTCCTCGGCCTCCGCCTGCGTCAGGCGGCGGTAGTGCGCCAGGTCGTCGGCCCGGCCCACCCCGTGCAGCAGCACGTCCGCCCGGTCGATCAGTTCCAGCACCTCGCGCACCTCCGGCAGCGCCAGCACGGCCTGCAGCGCGTCGCCGTCGACCCGGTCGGGGATGTGCAGCAGCCGGTTGTGTCCGCCCAGCCGCTGGGCGATCAGCGCGGCCAGCGTGCCTGCCTGCGTCTCCACGGCCCGTCCGTTGCCGCCGCGCGCGGGCACCACCAGCACATCCATCGGCGCACACACCGGCAGGTTGCGCGCCACCTGTGCGATCGTCGTGCCGCCGGTCACCGCCAGGATCGAACCGTCCCGCAGCAGCCCGCGCAGCCGCTGCGCGGCCGCGATGCCCACCTCCGTAGTGACAAACGCGTCCTCGTCCGCATCGCCCGGCGTGATCACCACGCGCGGCACGCCCAACAGGCGCGACAGCGACGCCTCCAGCATCGACAGCGCCCGGATGCCGTGGCTGATCTCCCGCGCCACCGGCAGTACCTCCTGTGCCGCCTGCGTCAGCGTCATCCCCGCCGCGTCCAACTCCACAAAGCCCGCCTCGCGCAGCGCCGACGCCTGCGCGCGCACCTCGCGCTCGGGCAGGTTCAACCGTCCCGCCAGCGCGCGCCGTCCGATCGGCTGCAGTGCGCCGATGCGCTCAAGCACCAGCGAGCGCGTGCCGATCTGCTGCCACAGGTCCGGCGCCAGGCGCGAAAGCGCCTCCATCATTTCCGGCTCCATGCCGTCACCGCCTGTCTTCCTGCGGTCACAATCCGTCCCGCATGTCCATTTTTGTCCCAGTCGTAGTATAGCATGGAGTCCGAATGGGGACAAGCGGCAAATCCTACAAATTTTACAAAAAGCTCAGTGCGGCGCTCAGGGCCGCGCCGGGCGCGCCCAGCAGCGCGCTGGCCGCCAGCGTGACCGGATTGACGCCCACGGGCAGGCCCGCCGCGCGCAGCAGCAGCAGCGCCGCCACGCCCGCGAGAGCGTAGACGAGCCGCCTCCAGCCGCGTGCGCCCACAAGCAGGCGCCCGGCGCAGAAGATCGCCAGCAACGCCACGCCAAATGTGACCGTCCAGACCATTGAAACGCTCATCGCACGCCCTCCGCCCCGCGCGCCGCCGAGGCGGCGGCGACCTCACGCAGCAGCCGCAGCGCATAGGCGTGCCTGCGCCTGGCGGCCTCCGCCTCCACCGCCAGCATCTCCAGCGCCTCGCGGTCGCTCGTCCAGTTCATGGCCTCCAGCGCGCCGCGCTCATCCTCCTGCGCACGCAGCACGCGATCCCACAGCGCCTGGCGTTCGTCCATCGGACGCCCGCCCAGCCCTCGCAGCCGGTCCCACATGATCCCACGCTCCTTTCCCTTTGCGGCATTATATCGCGGACAGGCAGGGATCATGACAGACAAAACGCCCCGCCGCATGGAGCGGCAGGGCGTCTTCGTCACTCTACGGTGACGGACTTGGCCAGGTTGCGCGGCTTGTCGACGTCGCATCCCTTGCTCACGGCCATGTAATAGGCCAGCAGCTGCATGGGGATGACGGCAAGGATGGGCATGAGCAGATCCGGCGCGTCGGGGATCAGCCAGGTCTTGTCGGCGATGTCCGCGTCGGCCCTGCCGGCGCTCTCCCGCTGCACGCACAGCACGCTCGCGCCGCGCGCGCGCACCTCCTTGATGTTGGAGCGCGTCTTGTCCAGCAGGGCGCTCTGCGTCAGCAGCGCGACGACCAGCGTGCCCGGCTCGATGAGCGCGATCGTGCCATGCTTGAGCTCGCCGGCCGCATAGGCCTCGGAGAAGATGTAGCTGATCTCCTTGAGCTTGAGCGAGGCCTCCATCGCCAGCGCCCAGTCCATGCCGCGGCCGATGTAGAAGATGTGGCGCACGTCGAAGTGACGCGCGGCAAAGCGCTGCATGCGCTCGTGCGTCTCGACGGTCTTCTGCGCCTTCTCAGGCAGCGCCTGCATCTCGCGCAGCAGATCCCTGGCCTGCATCCCGTCCATCTCGCCGCGCTTCACGGCCAGGTCGACGCCCAGCAGCACGAGCAGCAGCAGCTGGGTGATGTAGGCCTTCGTCGAGGCGACGGCGATCTCCGGTCCGGCCCAGGTGTAGAGCACGCGGTCGGCCTCGCGCGCCACGGACGAGCCCACGACATTCGTGATGGCCGCGACCTTCGCGCCCTGCCGCCTGGCCTCGCGCAGCGCCGCGAGGGTGTCGGCCGTCTCGCCCGACTGGCTGATGACGAGGAACAGGTCGTCCTTTCGCAGCTTCTGCGGGCGGTAGCGGTACTCGCTGGCGATGTCCACCGTCACGGACAGGCCCGTCAGCTGTTCGATGGCGTATTTGCCCACGACGCCCGCGTGGTAGGCCGTGCCGCAGGCGACGATGTACACGCGCTGCAGCGCGCGGGCCTCCTCGGCGGTGGGCATGCCCTCCTGCACGATCTCCAGGCGCTCCAGGTTCACGTGCGAGCGCAGCGTCTCCATCAGCGCGCGGGGCTCCTCCATGATCTCCTTGAGCATGAAGTGCGGGTAGCCGCCCTTTTCGGCGGCGGCGACGTCCCAGTCCACGTGGAAGGGCTGCATGTCCGTGCGCACGCGCCCATAGGCGTCATAGACGGTGACGCCCTGCGCCCGGATCACGGCGATTTCACGGTCCTGCAGGAAGTAGACGTCGCGCGTATAGGGAAGGATCGCCGGAATGTCCGAGGCGATGTACTGCTGCCCGTCGCCCAGGCCCACGACGAGCGGGCTGTCCTTGCGCACGCAGTACAGGGTGTCCGGCTCGCGCTGGCAGATGATGCCCAGCGCGTAGGAGCCCTCCAGGCGGTGCAGCGCCTGCTCGATTGCGCGGCGGATGTCGCCCCGGTCGTAGTAGTTGATCAGGTGCGCGACGACCTCCGTGTCCGTCGCCGAGACGAACGTGCAGCCCTCCTTTTCCAGGAAGCGCTTGAGCTGCGCGTAGTTCTCGATGATGCCGTTGTGCACCACGGCGATTTCGCCCTTGACGTCCGTATGCGGATGCGAGTTGATGTCCGAGGGCTCGCCGTGGGTCGCCCAGCGCGTATGTCCGATGCCGAGCGTGCCGTGCAGCGGACGCTGCTCCAGCCGGTCGCAGAGGTTCTTGAGCCGGCCCTTCGCCTTTTCGACGCAGAGCTTGCCGTCCTGCACCACCGCGACGCCCGCCGAGTCATAGCCGCGGTATTCCAGCCGCGACAGTCCCTCCAGCAGGATCGGCGTCGCGTCGGCCTGTCCGACGGTTCCGACGATTCCACACATGGTTCATTCCTCCGTATTTTCGGCCCGCGCGCGGGCTTTCCGGGCGCCGGGATCGCCGGCCCCGCCCTCAGCGGGTCGTCAGTAGGACGCAGGCGTTGGGCTGCGCAGGTCATGCGCCGCGCGCCGGCATCCGCCCTTCATTATACGCAAAATCGCCGCACAATGCAAACCCGATCGCAAAACCGGCCGAAAAAGCGCTACTGCTCTGCCAGCAGCGTGCGCGGATCCACGGGCTCGCCGTCGCGTAGCGCCTCAAAGTGCAGGTGCGGCCCGTCCATCTGTTCGCAAGCAGGCGCATCGCCCAGTGGCGAGAGCAGCTGACCCTGCCGCACGGGATCGCCCTCCTGCAGGAGTGCAAGCGTCTGAAGTCCCATGTAGCGCGTGACCAGCCCGCCGGGATGCGCAATCTCCATGACGTTGCCCCATAGCGGATCGACGTACAGGCGCTGCACGGTGCCGCTCATCGGCGCCTTCACCTCGTCGCCCACCTGGCCGGCGATGTCCAGCCCCACATGCGTGCCCCAGGCCTCGAGCGTGGGCAGATACACGACGCTGCCCTGGACGTACTCACGCAGCACGTCGCCCCGCATGGGCCAGGCCAGCTCTGTGTCCTCCAGCAGCGACGATGAGGGCGCGGCCGTCCACAGCGGCAGCACCGTCGCCTGCGGCACGGCGGTCGGTGATGCGGACGGCTGCGCCGTTTCGCCGATCGCCTCCCGCAGCGTCTGGTCCTCCTGCATGCCCGCGGACAGGTCCTGCTCGTAGCCGGGCGGCGGCGAGACTTCGGGCACGGACGTGCGCGTATAGACCGCCGTGCCCGCGATGACCGCCACGCACAGCGCGAGCACGCAGTAAAACCCGTTTTTTTCAAAGAACGCGGCCGCCGCACGCGCCGCACGGCCCGCGCGCTCGCGGGCCCCGTTCCATCTGTTCATCCGAACACCTCCGCGCCTAGTGTATCCCGCACGGGACCCGCTCAAACGCGGCCGGCGGCGCGAAATCGCGCCGCCGTTCGGATTCTCTGCTTTTTCTGCGCCTCACGCGCGGCGCACGATGTCTTCCATCTCATTCCAGCGGCGCTCCATGCGCTCCACCAGTGCGAACTGCGTGCGGGCGCGGTCGAGGTTGTGCCCCTCGCGGTGCACCTTGAAGTACTTGTCGCCATTCAGATGGTCGGCCAGGAAGCGCATGCCGCACTCGAGCGTCATGAGCTTGGCGCCCCAGGGCAACAGCTCGATCTCGCGCTGCGTGAGCGCGCCGCCCGCCCCGCGCAGATAGCCGCGGGTGAACGCCTCGAACATCTCCAGCGACAGCTCCACCTTTGACAGGTCGCGCTCGTCCTCCTCGGCGGTGTTGGCGCCAAAGCGGATGGAATCGCCAAAGTCATAGGCCGCCAGGCCCGGCATGACGGTATCCAGGTCGATCACGCACACGCCCCTGCCCGTCTTCGCATCCAGCAGCACGTTGTTGAGCTTCGTGTCGTTGTGCGTCACGCGCAGCGGGATCTCGCCCGCGCGCAGCGCATCCGTCAGCACGTGCGTGTCCGCCTCCCGCGCGCGGCAGAAGGCGACCTCTGCGGCCACGCCGGCCAGCCGGCCCGCCTCGTCGCGTGCGATGGCGTCCTCCAGCTGCCGGTAGCGCTCAGGCGTGTTGTGAAAGTCCGGGATCGTCTCGTGCAGCGAGGCGACGGGGAATCCCTCCATCTGGCGCTGGAACCGCCCGAACGCCTCGCCCGAGAGCTCGAAAAGCGCCGGGGTGTCGGGCAGGTCGCGCGAGATCGTATCCTCGATGAACAGGTACATGCGCCACAACTCGCCCGCATCATCGAGCGTGCTGGCCGCGCCGTCCGTAGTGCGCACGAGCGTCAGCGTCTCCCGCGCGGGATCGCCGCCCGTCTCGCGCAAGATATCGCGCAGATATGCCGTCACGCGCTCGATGTTCTCGATGACCTCCTGCGGGCGCTTGAAGACGTACTGATTGACGCGCTGCAGGATGAACCGGCCTGCCTCTCCCGCGTCCCCTTCGACCGTCACGCGATACGTGTCGTTGATGTGCCCGTTGCCGTACGGCTCAATGCGCAGGTCTCCCTGCGGCAGCGCGAAGCGGCGCGCGATCTCCAGCATCTTTTGTTCCATGTCTCTCTCTCCGTCCATGTCCCGCGCCGGCGGCCCGGCCGCAGGTTCAATCGATCGCGAATGAATGAATAGTATTCGCCGCAACGAGCGGATTTACCTGCCAAAAGCCGGAATCCGCTCACTTTCTGCGCAGCGGAAGCGTCGCAAAGTAGATCGCTGCGGACACCAGCACGACCGCCGCACCGGCGGAGGTGTTCAAGTAATACGAAGCCAGCAGACCCGCCACGCCCGAGACGAGGGCGAAGGCCACCGACAGGCGGATGTACCACGCGGCGTTTTTGGCCACGTTGCGCGACGCGGCGGCGGGCAGGATCAGCAGCGAATTGATCAGCAGCATGCCCACCCAGCGGATGGAGAGCATGACCGTGACCGCGACCAGCACGACGAACACGTACTCCACGGCGCGCGCGCGCACGCCGCGGCTGCCCGCCAGGGACGCATTGACGCTGGTGAGCAGCAGCGGGTTGAACACATACGCCCACACCAGCAGCGTGCCTGCCAGCGCAACGGCCAGCGCGAGCAGGTCCTGGGGCGTGACGGCGAGGATGTCGCCCACGAGATAGCCCGAATACTTGGCAAACGCGCCGCCGCGCGCGAGGACCACCAGGCCCAGCGCCACGGAGGTCGAGGAGAAGACGCTGATGATCGTGTCGGCGGAGGCGGTGTTGCGCTGCTTGATGCGCGTGATGAGCAGCGCCCAGACGATGCCGAATGCGAGCATGGACACCTGCTGATTGGATACGCCCAGCACCACGCCCAGCGCGATGCCGGTCAGCGCGCTGTGTCCCAGCGCGTCGGAGAAGAAGGCCATCTTGTTGTCCACGGCCATCGTGCCCAGCACGCCAAACAGCGGTGTGATCAGCAGCATCGCCAAGAGCGCATTTTTCATGAACGTGTAGGACGCCCACTCAAAGGGCAGCAGCGCGTCCATGACCGCATAGATCGCGCTCATGCCTCATTCCCCCTTGCGTAAAACACCTGCCCGAACTCGGGCGACTCGAAGACCTCCTTGGGACGGCCCTGACGCAGCACCGTGCCCTGCATGAGCACGACGTGGTCCGCATAGCGGCGCACGACGTCCAGGTCGTGCGAGACGAGCAGCACGGCCATGTGGTTGTGCGCGCGCAGCGCCGCCACGGTCTGATAGAACGACTCCAGCCCGTTCTGATCCACGCCGGAGACCGGCTCGTCCAGGATGAGCAGATCCGGCTGCGGCCGAAGCGCCAGCGCCAGCAGCACGCGCTGCAGTTCCCCGCCGGAGAGCGCGCCCAGCCGCCGGTCGGCCAGGCGCTCGCAGTCCGTGCGCGCGAGCGCCTCCAGCGCCTCCCTGCGCGCGCGCCTGGACACGCCCAGCCACACGGCGCGGCGGCTGAGCGAGGCGGTCATGAAGTCCATCACCGTCACGGGCGAGCTGTGGTCAAACTCCAGCTGCTGGGGCACGTAGCCCGTGCGCACGGCCGCGGCGGGCTTGCCGTCCTGCGTCAGATGGCGCACCGTGCCGGTAAACGGGATCTCGCCCAGCAGCGCGCGGATCAGCGTCGTCTTGCCCGCGCCGTTGGTGCCGATGAGCGCGGTCAGCTCGCCGCAGTGCACGTGCAGCCCTACGTCGTGCAGCAGCGTCTGTCCGTCGCGCACGACGCTCAGGCCCTCCACCTCAATGCGGCACAGGCCGCAGGAAGCATGCGTCGTCTGTTCGCTCATGACCCCAGCGCCTCCAGCAGCGTCGCGGCGTTTTGCCGCATCTTTTCTTCGTATGCATCCCCGGACAGCTCGCCCGTCACGATCGGATCGAGCGTATACAGCGACGCGCCCGTCTCCCGCGCGATCGTCTCCGCCGCGCGGTCGGGATACTGCGGCTCGACGAACAGCGCCGTGATGCCCGCCTCGCGCACGATGTCGACGGTGCGCGCAATCTCCTGCGTGGTGGGCTCGCTGCCCGGCTCGCGCTCGACGACGGCCGCGATGTTCAGGTCAAACGCCTCCGCAAAGTACGGAAACGCCTCGTGGAACGTGATGATATCGCGCTTGGGCGCATCCGCCAGCTGCGCGCGCAGCTCCCCGCCCAGCTCGCGCAGGCGCTGCGCATAGGCCGCGCCGTTCTGCCGGTAGATCTCCGCGCGCTGCGGATCGGCCTCGGCCAGGCCGGCTGCGATGCGCTCCACCTGCTGCGCCGCGCGCGCCGGATCCAGCCACACGTGCGCATTCGGCTCGCCGTACGCGTCCACGATCATCTCCACGCCCTCGGACGCCGTGATCACCGTCAGGTCCGCGAACTGCTCGCTGACGCGGCTCATGAAGCTCTCCATGCCCGCGCCGTTGATGACGAACACGTCCGCCCGCTCCAGCGCCTGCATGTCCGCAGGCAGCAGCTGGTAGTCGTGCAGGCAGCCCGTCTGCTGCTCGGCCATGTTCACCAGCTCGACGCCCTGCGCATCCCCCACGACGTTGGCCGTGAGCACATACATCGGGTAAAACGACGTGACGACCGTAAACGTGTCGTCCGGCGCGGGCGACGGCTGGGTGGGCGACGGCTGGCCGGGCGACGGCTGGCCGGGCGACGGCTGGGCGCACCCACCCAGCAGCATCAGGGCCGCCAGCAGGACAATCAGATAAAATCTTCTTTGCATGCAAAACCTCCCGAGATGTCCCGTGCGCGCTGCAAGCGGATGCCGCGCGCCGCAAGGACATTATAGCGTAAAACCGGCGTTTGTCAAACGTCCGCGGGCACAAAAAAAGGTTTGCGCCGCGCGCGCAAACCCGGTACAATGGTGAAAACAACCGCAAACGGCAAGGGGGCTTTTCGATGGACATGGAACGATTGGTTCAGGCGCGCGCCCTGCTTGAGGACGTCACACCGCTGCGTAGCGACTGCGGTCGTCTGTGCGGCGGCGCGTGCTGCCAGGGCGAGCGCGGCGACGCGCACGGCATGCTGCTCTTCCCCGGAGAGGCGGCGCTCTACGTGAGCGCCGCATGGGCGCAGGTGACGCCGCTGCCCTATGCGCTGGGCGGCGCGCCGGCGCTGCTGCTCACCTGCGACGGCGCATGCCCGCGCGCGCAGCGACCGCTCGCCTGCCGGCTGTTTCCCCTCTTTTGCCGCACGGAGGAGACGGGCATGGACATCGTGCTCGACCCGCGCGCCCGCGGCGTCTGTCCCCTGTTTCGCTATGGGCTGCAGGGGCTGTCTCAGGACTTCGTCCGGGCCGCGCGCGCAGCCTACAGCCTGCTCATGCAGGACGACGAGGGACGCGCGTTTTTGCAGGGCCTCTCCGACGCGTGCTCGCTGGGCGTCACACGCCCTGCAGGAGGTGCTCGATGAGGATCTTGAGCCCGATGGCGATCAGGATGACGCCGCCGATGAACCCGGCGCGCTTCTGACACGCCTCGCCCAGCTTCTTGCCCAGCAGCATGCCGGCCGTGCACAGCGCGAAGGTCACCAGGCCGATGGTCGCGGTGGCCGCGGCGACGGACACCTGCTCCATCGCCAGGCTGATGCCCACGGCCAGCGCGTCGATGCTCGTGGCGACCGCCATGACGAGCAGCACGCGCGTGTCCGTGGGGTTGGACACGTGCTCGTCATCCTCGCCGTGCACGGTATCCCAGATCATCTTGCCGCCGATCAGCGCCAGCAGGCCGAACGCAACCCAGTGGTCGAGGGAGACGATCATCTCGCGCACGCTCGTGCCGGCCAGCCAACCGATGGCGGGCATCAGCGCCTGAAACGCGCCGAAGAAGAAGCCCGTCTTCAGCGCGTCGCGCAGGCGCAGGTGTTTGATCGTCATGCCGTTGGAGATCGACACGGCCAGCGCGTCCATGGACAGCGCGACCGCCGTCAGAAGCAGCACCACAGGCGTCATGTACATCCATCCTTCCACCCCGTGCGGAAAGCTTATGTGCCGCAAAACGCAGAAAGACGCCCGGAACGACGGGGCGGACATGCGTCCCCCACGCGTTCCAAGCGTCTCGTCATTTCAGGCGAAGGCCAGGCATGTAGCCAGTGTGTTGACCCCGCCGCGCTTTGCGCCGACTACTCCCGCACAGGAATTTGTTAGCCTGTTTATTATAGCGGATGCGCCCGGCGCTGTCAAGCCCGCCGGGCTCAATCGCGGCCCTGGCCGTAGAGCAGCGTCTGCGTGGCGACGGTGGCGATGCCCGTCTGCTCCAGCCCATAGCTGCCCTGAAAGCGCACCACCGCCGCCGCGGTCTGCGCGTCATACGTGCCCAGCGGCTGTCCTGCGTCCAGGAACCCCTTTGCGCGAAGCATCACCTGCAGCGCCGTCACATTCGCGCCGGTCGCGCCGGAGGCGAGGTCCGTGAGCGTATCGCTGCGGGCGCCCTTCGCCTCGTCGCTGTAGAGCAGCGCAAGCGTATCCCGCCCGGCGATGCCGTCGGGCGTCAGCCCGTTGAACGCCTGAAAGAGCTGCACGGCCGTGTGCGTCGTCTCGCCGAACACGCCGTCCGCCGTGCCCGTGTAGCAGCCCACGTCCGCGAGCGCCCGCTGCATCTGCGCGACCTCGTCGCCCTGGCTGCCCGTCTGCAGGGCGTCCAGTTCGGTCGCGCCGCCATAGGGCACCGCGTCGTCGCTGTAGATCAGCGCGAGCGTGCCCGGGCCCGCGATGCCGTCCTGCGTCAGGCCGTTCATGCGCTGGAATTCCTTCACCGCCTCGACCGTGCGTTCGCCGTAGTCGCCGTCGGTCAGATACTCGGGCAGATAGCCCAGCGCGTACAGGCGCTTTTGCATCAGGCGCACCGCCTCGCTCACATCGCCCTCTTTCAGCGTCTGGGACGTATCCGGCTCGTCGTCATCGTCCGCATCTTGGCCGGTACCGGGGAACGGCGTCGCGTTGCCGCCATAGAGCGCCTCGAACGTCCGCGCGCCGGCGATGCCGTCCGCGCTGATGCCGTTATACGTCTGAAACAGCCGCACCGCCGCCTGGGTGGACTCGCCAAAGTCGCCGTCCGCCTCGCCGCTGTAATAGCCCAGCGAGCGCAGCGCGGTTTGCAGGCTGCGCACCGCCTCGCCCGTGGAGCCCAGGCGCAGCACCTCGCTCGTCGCGGGCGCCGGCGTGGCCGTGGCCGACGAGCCGCTCCCGCCCATCAGGTTGGGGTTGAACTTCGCATCCGAGGAGAAGAGCCGCTGCTGCGTCGCGCGCCCGGCGATGCCGTCGTCGTCCAGGCCGTTCTCCCGCTGGAAGTCGACCACCGCCTGCGTCGTGCCCGCGCCGAAGCGGCCGTCGATGCGGCCCTCGTAATAGCCCAGCTCGTAGAGGCGCTCCTGCAGGTCGTACACCAGCGTGCCCGAGTCGCCCTCGCGCAGCGTCACATACTCGCCCGGCTCCGGCGTCGCAGTCGCCGAGGCGAGCGGCCCCTTCTTGGCGCTGGAACTGCTCAGCTTGCGCAGCGTGGCGCTGCCGACGACGCCGTCGTCCTCCAGGCCGTTGCGCTGCTGGAACAAGATGACCGCATCCTCCGTCTCCGCGCCGAACACGCCGTCCGCCACGCCCGTGAGATAGCCCAGCTTGATCAGGTACTCCTGGACGCTGTACACGTCGTTGCCCTCCATGCCGATGGACAGCGAGCGCGTCTCGTTGGGATTGGCGGTGGTCACCGGCCGGCTGTTCTCCTTGGCCGAGTCGCTGTACAGCTTGCTCTGCGTCGCCTCGCCCGCCTGGCCGTCGCCGGACAGGTTGTTCTGGCGCTGGAACGCCTTGACCGCATCCTCCGTCGCCTCTCCGTACACGCCGTCCACGCCGCCCGCATAATAGCCCAGCTCCGTCAGGCGCGCCTGGAGCTTGCGCACCTCGGTGCCGTAGGAGCCCTCCTTGAGCAGCGCGTATCCGTCCTGATCATCGGTGGCCGTGATCGTCTTGGGCACAGCGCTGGTGGAGTAGAGCAGGTCCTGCGTCTGGCGGCCCGCAATGCCGTCCGCCGTCAGGCCGTTGGCCGTCTGAAACGCCTCGACCGCGGCCTGCGTGCCGCTGGCAAAGCGCCCGTCGATCTCGCCGGTGTAATAGCCCAGCTCCTGAAGGCGCGTCTGCATGTCGCTCACGTCCGAGCCGGTGGAGCCCACGCGCAGCACGGGGTAGCCCGCGTAGTAGTCGTCCGTGCTCGTCTCCCAGCTGGACGGCGTCGCCGTGGGCTGCGCGACCACGGGCGTGGGCGTCGGCTGCGCCGTGGGCTGCACGGGCACCCAGCTCTCCCAGCCGCCGCTCGTGCTCGACGTGGGCGCAGGCGTAGGCGTCGGCTGCGCCGTCGGCCCGTAGGGGATCGGCGTCTGATTGGGATCGATGGCCAGCGGGTCAAGCGTCGGATCGGGCGAAAGAAAGCACCCGCCCAGCGAAAACGCAAGCGCCGTCAATGCGGCCAGCAGCGCCGCACGCCGTTTGTTCATCACCATGCACCTCTCTTCTCTGACGGGCCCTGCAGCCCGCATTCCCATGTCCGCCTGAAGACAAGACGCGCAGGGATGCGCCCTCGTTTCAGGCCGGGGGATTTTTCCGTTCAGTCCAGCAGCGCATCCAGCTGCTCGTAGCGGCGGATCTCATACGTCGGGCGATGGACCGATTCGTTTTTCGCGCCCGACGGATTGAACCAGCAGCTGTCCACGCCGGCAGCCTCGGCGCCCGCGATGTCCGAACTCAGCGAGTCGCCCAGCATCAGCGCACGCGAGCGGTCCGTACATCCGACTGCGCGCAGCGCCGCCTCGATCATCCGCGGGTCGGGCTTGGCCGCGCCGACCTCTTCGGAGATGATGAGCCCGCGGATGTACGCACGGATGGGCGAGCGCTCCATGCGCCCGCGCTGCACGGAGCCGATGCCATTGGTGACCACGATGACGGGCACGCGCGCGCTCCAGCGGCGCACGGCCTCCTCCGCGCCGGGGAGCGTCGCCGCACAGCAGCCCAGCGCCTGCGTATAGCGGGCTGCCACTGCCGCGGCGTCGCGCCGCACGTTCATGCGCGCCAGCAGTCTTTCAAAGCGCTGCACGCGCAGCACGGGCTGCGTGACCTCGCCGCGCTCAAACGCCTTCCAAAGCGCCAGGTTGATGCCGCTGTAGACCGCCAGCCAGTCCGGACCGTCCGGCAGGCCGAAAGCCCGCATCGCCTCTTGAAAGGCGACCTCCTCCGCGCGCCGGAAGTCGAAGATCGTGTCGTCCGCATCGCACAGCAGCACGCCGTACGTCTTCATTGCGCCACCCTCTCCAGTGTTTTTTCTATTGTACCACATCCGGCCCGCGGCGGTAAAGCGCCGCGAAATCCGCCGGCCGGTCCGAAAGCCAAAAAACCCACCCCGACGGGGTGGGCTTTTTCATCAAATGCAGTGCTCGAGGGGATTACCGACGATGCGCGGCGAAGCACTCGCTGCAGTAGATGGGGCGGTCGTTCTTGGGAATGAAGGGCACGCGGGTGGGCGCGCCACAGGCAGCGCAGGTCGTTTCGTACATTTCGCGCGGCTCGCCGTTGTTGGCGGGTCTGCTGGCCTTGCGGGCCTGACGGCAGCTCTTGCAGCGGGACGGCTCGTTCTGGAAGCCCTTCTCCGCGTAGAACTCCTGCTCACCGGCGGTGAACACGAATTCGGCACCACAGTCCTTGCACACCAGCGTCTTGTCTTGATACATGGATCGTTTCCCCCCGAAAAAAATAGATAGGTTTTCGTCGACCGGCTGACCTGGTCTTTGACCCCACACTCGCCGCCCGGACCTTTCGCTCCTACGCGTCTGCGCCCCACTACTCGGCCTCTCGGGCATGCGCCCGGACGGACTTACTTCTAAGCCGCACCATGCTCACCGGCGCTTTGGCCGGCTTACGTGGATCGCTTCGCCTGCGGCTGGCATCGACTTTCAACCACAGACCCGGCAGATCGAAACCATTGTCATTATAGCCCTTCGTCCATAAAAAAGCAAGCCGGTTTCATGAAAAACGCAGACATATTTCCTGATTTTTCATTGGAAAACGGCCCTCGCGCCCCGTTTGCGGCGGCCCGAGGCGCTCAGATGCCCTCGCGCAGACGCTGGCTCAGCGCGCTGTAGCGGCGGGTGACGTTCGCATTGCGCACCATGGTGTGGATGACGCCCCTGCGCCCCACGAGCATCACCATCTGCCGCGCGCGCGTGACGGCGGTATAGAAGAGGTTGCGCGTGAGCAGCATCGGCGGCCCGCCGACGACGGGCATCACGACGACGGGGAACTCGCTGCCCTGGCTCTTGTGCACGGACACGCAATAGGCCAGCTCCAGGTCCTCGACCTCCTCGGCCTCATAGACCGCCACGCGGTCGTCGTCAAAGGTCACCGTGACCGCGCGCGTCTCCGGGTCGATGTCCGTGATGAAGCCCATGTCGCCGTTGAACACGCCCTGACCGTTCTCCCAGCCGAGCGCGCCCTCCCGCTTCCACTCGAGCTGGTAGTTGTTGCGCGTCTGCATGACCTTGTCCCGCTCGCGCAGCACCGTCTCGCCCACCCTACGCTCATGCAGCGTGGGCCGCGGCGGATTGAAGCGCTCCTGCAGCAGCGCGTTGAGCGCCCACACGCCGCACTCGCCCTTCTTGGTGGGCGCGAGCACCTGGATCTCCCGGACCGGATCGACCCGCAGAAAGCTGGGGATGCGTCGCTGGCACAGCTCCGCGATCGTCTGTGCGGCCTGGGCGGGCTCCTCGCATCGCTCGAAGAAGAAGTCGCTGCCCTTCGCGTTGAGGCTGGGCATCTCGCCGTGATTGATGCGGTGCGCGTTGACGACGATCATGCTGCGCTCATCCTGGCGGAAGATCTCCGTCAGGCGCACGGAGGGCACGACGCCGCTTTCGAGGATATCATGCAGCACATTGCCCGCGCCGACGCTGGGCAACTGGTCCGCGTCGCCGACCATGATCAGCCGCGTGCCCGGCAGCAGCGCGCGCAGCAGCGAACGCATGAGGAAGATGTCGACCATGGACATCTCGTCGACGATTAGCGTGTCGAACTCCAGCGGATTGTCCGTCCCGCGCGCAAAGCTGCCCTCCTCGCCGCCATATTCCAGCAGCCGGTGCAGCGTCTTGGCCTCCACGCCCGTCGTCTCCGTCATGCGCTTGGCCGCGCGGCCCGTGGGCGCGGCCAGCGCCACCTCGCCCTCCAGCGAGAGCAGGCGGATGATGCAGTTGATGATCGTCGTCTTGCCCGTGCCAGGGCCGCCGGTGATCACCGTCATGCCGCTGCGCACGGCCGTCTCAATGGCCAGGCGTTGCTGGCTGTGAAAGGCGATCCCCTCGACGCGCTCGAGCTGCTCGATCTGGCTGCGCACGTCCTCAAACCCGCCGGAGGGCATGTCGGACATCAGCTCCAGCAGGCGGCGGGCCACCTCGCTCTCCGCGCTGTAGTACGCGGGCAGGTAGACGGCGACGACGGCGCCCTCGTCCGTGTCCAGCTCGCGGGCGACGAGGCCGCGGCTGAGGATCAGCGCGTCGATCGTCTCCTCCAGCTGTTCGGGCGCGGCCTCCAGCAGCCGGGCCGCGCGCTCCAGCAGCGTCGGGCGCGGCAGATAGGTGTGCCCGCTGCTCGCGCCCGCCTCTTCCAGCGCATAGATCACGCCCGCGTTCAGGCGGTACTCGCTGCTCTTTTCGATGCCCAGGGACGCGGCGATGCGGTCCGCCGTCTTGAAGCCCACGCCGGGCACATCCTGAATCAGCCGGTAGGGATTCTGGCGGATCAGCTCCTGCGCGCGCTCGCCGTAGGTCTTGAAGATCTTCACGGCCAGCGACGGCCCTACGCCGTAGCGCTGCAGGAACATCATCGCGTCGCGCTGCTGCACCTGCTCCCGGTAGCTCTCCGCGATCATCGCGGCGCGCTTGGCCCCGATGCCGGACAGCTCCGTCAGCCGCTCCGGCTCCTGCGCGAGCACGTCGAGCGTCTGCTCGCCGAAGTGCTGCACGAGCTGGCGCGCCGTCGCCGGGCCCACGCCATGCACCAGGCCGGAGGCGAGGTATTTTTCGATGCCGTCGAGCGTCGTGGGCTGAACGACTTCGCAGGAGGCGACCTTGATCTGCCGCCCGTAGACGGAGTGCTCAACCCACTCCCCGCGGATCTTCAGCCGCTCGCCCGCGCCCAGCGCCGGCAGCACGCCCACCGCCGACGTGCGCGTGCGCCCCACGCGCACCTGCAGGACGCTGTAGCCGTTCTCCTCGTTGCGAAAGACGGTCTCCTCGACGACGGCTTCAAACTCCTCCACGCGGGATCCTCCTTCCGCTCATACAGAGGCGCCGCCTTCGCCCGTGCGAAAGCGGCGCCTTGGCGATATGATCCTATTATAGCAAAGCGTACCCGCGCTTGCAAGCGCGTCACAGCCCGGCCTTGCGGCGCAGCTCCTGGGCGCGGTCGGTGTGCTCCCAGGGCAGGTCGACGTCCGTGCGGCCGAAGTGACCATACGCGGCAGTCTGGCGGTAGATGGGCCGGCGCAGGTCCAGCATGTCGATGATGCCAGCCGGGCGCAGGTCGAACGTCTCGGACACGAGCTGCGCGAGGCGGTCGTCCGGCAGGGCACCGGTGCCGAACGTGTCGACCAGCAGGCTCACCGGATGCGCCACGCCGATGGCGTAGGCCAGCTCGATCTCGCAGCGGCGCGCCAGCCCTGCGGCGACGATGTTCTTGGCCACATAGCGGCCCGCATACGCGGCGCTGCGGTCGACCTTCGTCGGGTCCTTGCCCGAGAACGCGCCGCCGCCATGGCGCGCGTAGCCGCCGTAGGTGTCGACGATGATCTTGCGGCCCGTCAGGCCCGAGTCGCCCATCGGTCCGCCGATGACGAACCGGCCCGTCGGGTTGACGTAGAACTTCGTGCGCTCGTCGAGCAGTTGCGCCGGGATGGCCGCGCGGACCACCTGCTCGAGCACCGCCTCCCGCAGCTCCTCATAGGAGACGTCCGGGTCGTGCTGGGTCGACACGACCACCGCGTCCACGCGCACGGGCCGGTCGTCGTCGTACTCGACCGTCACCTGGCTCTTGCCGTCCGGGCGCAGCCAGGGCAGCGTGCCGTCCTTGCGCAGCTGGGTCAGCCGGCGCGTGATGCGGTGCGCCAGCGCGATGGGCATGGGCATCATCTCAGGCGTCTCGTCGCATGCGTAACCGAACATCATGCCCTGATCGCCCGCGCCGATGTCCTGTTCGCCCTTGTCGCGCCCCTCCAACGCCGCATTGACGCCCTGGGCGATGTCCGGCGACTGCTCGTGCAGCGCGGTGAGCACCGAGCAGGTCGTGCCGTCAAAGCCGTACTTCGCCCGGTCGTAGCCGATGTCCGTCACCACTTTGCGCACGATGTCGTCCACAGGCACATAGGCGCTGGTCGTCACCTCGCCCATGACGAGCACCAGGCCGGTGGTCGTGGCGGTCTCGCAGGCGACGTGCGCCATCGGATCCTTTTCCAGGATGGCGTCGAGCACCGCGTCGCTGATCTGGTCGCACATCTTGTCGGGATGTCCCTCGGTCACGGATTCGGAGGTAAAGAGTCTTCTCATGTGTTGCTTCCTTTCCGGGCGCGCTGCGCCCCGTCGGGCCCTTGTACGGGCAAGAAAAACGCCTCGTCGCAAGACGAGGCGGTCAGCGGATAACCCATACCTCATCTTTCAGCGGAAGACCGCTGTGGGAATTGGCACCTGCACGTTGCCGTCCGGTTGCCGGGTTTCATCGGGCCCAGTCCCTCCACCACTCTGGATAAGGTTATTCACTTTTTCGGACGGCTTATTATATCAGCCGGCGGCGCATCTGTCAAGCGGCATCATTCGCTCAGGCGATAGGCGACGGCAAAGCCGGCCGCAAACGTCAGCACGCTGCACAGCGCCGCGGCGAGCGTGACCTGCGCCCAGGCGACGGTCATCAGGATGGCGATGGGCGAGGCGCTGACCAGGCCGATGATCGCGCAGTAGGTGACGCCCTCCCAGCGGGCGAGCAGGATCTCGATGAGCTTGGCGATCAGGAAGATGCCCGCCACCACGCCGATGCCAAACGGCGCCAGGACGCCCGCGTTGTACAGCAGCGCGCCGCCGTCCAGGGCGGTGAGCGCGCGCACCAGGCCGCTGATGGAGGAGATGACCGGCTCATAATAGCCCAACAGCATGAGCATCATCGAGCCGCTGACGCCGGGAATGACCATCGTGGCCGAGGCGATCACGCCCACGCCCAGCAGCTTGGCCATCTGCAGCGGGTTCAGGCGGATGACGGCGCTGGAGCCGTCGCCCTCGCCAATGATCTGCAGCGCGATGATCAGCGCAAACGCCAGCACAAACGCCAGCGCGCCGGGAACGCCCTTGCGCTTGCCACGCAGGCGGCGCAGGAGCACCGGCAGCCCGCCGAAGATCAGGCCGATGAACGCGCAGTTCGTCTGCAGCGGGAAGTGCGCAAAGAGCGGCTCGATCACGAACGACAGCCCGACGATCGCCGCCGCCATGCCCACCGCGAACGGCCAGAGCGTGCGCACGCACTGCACAAAATCCGTAAACAGGCGGTTGATGCAGCCGATGATCGTATCGTAGATGCCCATCGAGACCATCATCGTGCCGCCGCTGACGCCGGGGATGATGTTCGCCACGCCGATGACGGCGCCGCGCAGGATGTCCTTGATCTTGTTCACGGTTACAGCCCTCCGTTTTTTCTGTCTCGCAAAAAATCACTATAGCATTTCTTGATTCCGTTGTCAATGACTGTTATACTATTCTGACGGAATGCTGAGAGGGGACATGCCATTTGAAGACCGTTTTGGGCTGCATCCGCCGCGCGGATGCGGACTTTGCGCTGATCGAGGACGGCGACCGCATCGCCGTGGGCGTATCCGGCGGCAAGGACAGCCTGCTGCTGCTGTACGCGATGTCGCTGTACCGCAAGTTCAGCAAAAAGCAGTTCGACCTGCGCGCCATCACGCTGGACATGGGGCTGCGCCCGTTCGACCTGAGCGGCATTGCCGCGCTGTGCGAGCAGTTGCAGGTACCCTACGACGTCGTGCAGACGCACATCGCGCACATTATCTTCGACGTGCGCAAGGAGAGCAATCCCTGCGCGCTGTGCGCAAAGATGCGCCGCGGCGCGCTGTATGACGCCGCCATCCGCCTGGGGTGCAACAAGGTCGCGCTGGGTCATCACCGCGACGACGTCATCGAGACGCTGCTGCTCAGCCTCGTGTTCGAGGGCCGGCTGCACACGTTCCACCCCAACACCTATCTGTCGCGCAAGGGCGTCACGGCCATCCGTCCGATGGTCTATCTGCCCGAAAAGCATGCGATTCACGTCGCCAAGTCCCTGCAGCTGCCGGTCGTGGCCAATCCCTGCCCGGCGGATGGGCACACCAAGCGCGAAGAGATGAAGGAGCTGCTCAAGACGCTCTCGCGCACCTACCCCCGCCTGCGCGAATATATGCTCATGGCCCTGCAGAATACCGAGCAGTACGGCCTGTGGGACAAGAAGATCGTGGGCAAGGACGGCGCCGAGGGCTAAGCGCGCGTCGGAGGATTTTCATGCGCTTCTAATCTTCCTCTCATTGTATTGCCCGGGCGTTCGTGCTATCATGGTCGCATCAAAGGAAACGCATGAGGAGAGAAGGACATGGAAACCATCAACCGATACATCAGCGCGCTGTTTGCCAAGCTGCCCGCCACGCTGGAAATCCTGCACCTGAAGGATCAGGTGCAGCAGGATGCGGAGCGCGCGTACGAGGCGTCCGTGCGCGCGGGCCACAGCGAAAACGAGGCGCTGGGCGAGGTGATCGCCTCCCTGGGCACGATCGAGGAGCTCCTCGCGCGCTACGGCGTGGAGCGGCCCCAGCCGCAGGCCCCGGGCGCGCCGGAGGCGCCGCAGGACGGTTGGGACGAGGCTGGCTGCGAGCCTGAACCGCTCAGCGACGAGGTTGAGGACTACCTGGACGCGCAATATACCATTGCGCGCATGAACGCCGTGGGGGTGGGGCTGTGCGTTTTCTCCCCCGCCTGTTCGATCTTCTTCGGCAGTATTCCGCTGCTGGGCCATTTGCTGTCGGAGAGCGTGGGCATCTTCGGGCTGTTCGGCTGCGTCGCGGTGGGGGTCATGCTCTTCATCTATGCCAGCTCCATGCAAAAGAGCTGGAAGGGATTTGCCTGCGGCGTGCGCCTGACCGCCGGCATGCGGGAGGAGCTGCGCCGGCGGGAGATGGACTACGCCGCCGAGCGCACGCATCGCATCGCGCTGGGCGTGGGGCTGTGCATCGTCTCCCCCGCCTGCCCCGCAATCCTGAACGACTTCGGCATCGCGCTGATGTTCCTGTGCGTCGCCGTGGGCGTCTATCTGCTGATCCTCTCGGGCGTGCGCGCGGGCGCCTGCCGCAAGCTGCTCAGGAATGCCTGCTGACGGCGCGCCGCGGGACGCTGCATTGCCCCAAAACAGAAACAGACGGAGCGGTCTTTCCGCCCCGCCTGTTCTTTTTTATTTTATCTGCGCTTGCCCTCGCCGATCAGGCTGCCCAGGACGTCCGAATCCTCCAGCATGCGCGCCATGCCCAGCGCCACGCATCCCTCCGGATCCTCGGCCACGCGGCAGGCGACCTTGAGGTACTTGGAGATGTATTGATCCAGCCCGAACAGCTGCGATGCGCCGCCCGTCATGGTGATGCCGCGCTCGAAGACGTCGGCCGCCAGCTCCGGCGGCGTGCGCTCCAGCAGCGCGTGCACGTTCTCGATGAACTCCTGCAGCGGTTCGTCCAGCGCCTCGACCATCTCGTCCGAGCCCAGGGCGATCGTCTTGGGCAGCCCGGTGATCAGGCTGCGGCCCGTGGCCTCCATCGTCAGCGTGTCGCCGCGCGTCATTGCCGCGCCGATGGTGATCTTCAGCTCCTCCGCCGTGCGCTCGCCGATCATCAGGTTGTGCTTGCGCCGCACGTAGCGGGTGATCGCCTCGTCGAACCGGTCGCCCGCGATCTTGATCGTGTTGCCCACGATCACGCGGCCCAGGGAGAGCACGGCCAGATCCGCCGTGCCGCCGCCCACGTCCAGCACCATCGTACCGTAGGCCTGCGTAACGTCCAGGCCCGCGCCGACTGCCGCCGCCAGCGGCTCGTCGACCAGCTGCGCCTTGCGCGCACCCGCATCGAGCAGGATGTCGGCCATCGACCGGCGCTCGAACTCCGTCACGCCGCCCGGCACGCACACGACCGTGCGCGGACGGAAGAGCGTGCGCTTGCCCACCACCTTGCGCATGAAGTAGCGCAGCATCTTCTCCGTCAGCTCGTAGTCGCCGATGACGCCCTCCTTGAGCGGGCGCAGCGCCAGAATGCCCGACGGTGTGCGGCCCATCATGCGCTGCGCGTCCTCGCCCACGGCGAGGATGTTGCGCGTGGCCCTGTCCACCGCCACGACCGCGGGCTCGCGCAGCACGATCCCCTTGCCCCTGATGACGCACAGCACCGTCGCCGTGCCCAGGTCGATGGCAATATCATCCGAACCAAACATCGCACTCTCTCCTTTGGTATCAGGTCGTCGCCGCCCTGCGCCGCTCGCTGTACTTTTCGCGCGTCGCCTCTCCGCCGCGCAGGTGGCGCTCGGCCTTGTTCTTGAGGAGCACCGCCTGTGCGCGCCGGTGCAGCGCGGCGTCAATCTCCGGCAGGCGTTCGTCCAAATCTTTATGCACGGTCGACTTGGAGACGTGGAAGACCTTCGCCGCCTGGCGGACGGTATCCCCCGTCTGCACGATGTACTGCGCCACGCGCAGCACGCGCGCCTCGATATAGTCCTTCACCCTGCTCCCCTCCATAGTTGACACTTCGCTGCCAGTCTATGCAGGGATTCTCCTATTATAGCACGGCGCGGGGGCATAAAGAAAGCCCCCTTGCGGGGGAAAACGCAGCGCTAAGCGAAATAGTCTGCGGCCGCCGCGTCGTCGCCGTAGAACACGCGCAGCAGCGTCAGCCCGCGCGCCGGCGCGGTCATGCCCAGGTCCAGCCGGTCGCCGCTCTCAATCGCGCGCGCGATCGCATCCGGCGCCAGCTTGCCGTTGCCAATCTCGATCAGCGTGCCCGCCAGGATGCGCACCATGTTGTACAGAAATCCGTCGCCGTGCACGAGCAGATACACGCGCTCGCCGCAGCGCGCCGCCTGCACGCGGTAGATCGTGCGGCACGTGTCCCTGGCGATCGAACCCGCGGCCGCAAACGCGGCAAAGTCGTGCCGGCCGACCATCGCCTGCGCCGCCGCGTGCATCCTCTCCACGTCCAGCGGCAGCGGCACATGCGCGTGCGTCAGCCGGTCAATGGCCGGCGCGTGGCGTGTATTCTGGATCGCATAGCGGTACACCTTGCCCGTGGCCGAAAAGCGCGCGTGAAAGTCTGCCGCAGCGTCCATCGAGGCGCGCACGCGGATGTCGTCCGGCAGCATGGTGTTGAGCGCAAAGGCGAACTTGTCGCCCGGGATGCGCGAAGTCGTGTCGAAGTGAACGTTCTGCCCGAGCGCATGTACCCCCGCGTCCGTGCGGCTGGAGCCCGTCACCGTGACGGGCGCGCCCAGCAGCCTGTGCAGCGTCTCCTCCAGCGTCTGCTGCACGCTCGGCGCGTTGATCTGGCGCTGCCAGCCCGAGTAATTCGTGCCGTCGTACTCCAGGATCAGGCGGATGCGCCGCGTCTCACAGCCCGACATGCACAAACGCCCCCTGCGCGACGATCAGCGCGATGAACGCCGCCATGACGCCCAGCGCCGCGAAGTCCAGGCGCGTATAGCCCAGTTCCCGCATGCGGGTGCGGTGCGCGCCGCCGCGATAGCAGCGCGCCTCCATGGCCATGGCCAGCTCCGTCGCGCGGCGGAACGCGCCGACGAACAGCGGCACCAGCAGCGGCACCATCGCGCGGGCGCGGGCGAGCAGGTTGCCGCTCTCAAAGTCCGCGCCGCGGGCCATCTGGGCCTTCATGATCTTGTCGGCCTCCTCCAGCAGCGTGGGGATGAAGCGCAGGGCGATGGTCATCATCATGGCCAGCTCGTGCGCGGGGAAGTGCACGCGCGCCAGCGGTCGCATCATGCGCTCCAGGCCGTCGGTGAGCACCACGGGCGACGTGGTCAGCGTCAGCATGGACGTGCCCATCACCAGGAAGATGAGCCGTAGCGAAAAGTAGACCGCGTTTTGCAGGCCCTCGCGCGTGATGCGCAGAATGCCCCAGCTCAGCAGCGGCGTATCGCCCGTGGAGAAGAAGAGGTTGATGATGAACGTAAAGGCCACGATGACGCGCAGCGCCTTGATGCCGCGCATCAGAAAGCCCAGGTTGATCTGCGCGACGCGGGCCATGAACAGCAGAAACAGGAACGCCAGCGCATAGCCCAGCAGGTCCTTGACGAGGAACACCGCCACGATGTAGGCGATCGTCAGGTAGATCTTCATGCGCGGATCCATGCGGTGCACCGGCGAATGGCCGGGGTAGTATTGGCCGAGGGTGATGTTCTTAAGCATGGGCGCCTCCCACAATGCGCTTGATGGCCTCCAGGAGCTCGCCGTGCAGGTAAGCGTCCTCGGGCACATCAAAGCCCTTTTCGCGCAGCCGCGCGGCCAGCCGGGCGGCCTCGGGCACATCCAGGCCCATGGCGCGCAGCGCCTCTCCCTGCCGGAAGACCTCGCGCGGCGTGCCGTCCATGGCGATCTGTCCCCTGTTCATGACGATGACGCGGCTGACGAGCGAGGCGACGTCGTCCATGCTGTGCGAGACCATAACGACGGTCGTGCCGCGCGTCCTTTGCAGCTCGCGCACCAGGCCGAGGATCTCGTCCCGGCCGCGCGGGTCCAGCCCCGCGCAGGGCTCGTCCAGAATGAGCGTCTGCGGCTGCATGGCCAGCACGCCCGCGATCGCCGCGCGGCGCATCTGCCCGCCGGACAGCTCAAAGACCGAGCGGTCCTTGAACGTCTCGTAGTCCAGATGCACCTGGGCGCAGGCGTCGCGCACGCGCGCGTCGACCTCCTCCGGTGAGAGGCCGAGGTTCTTGGGCCCGAACGCGATGTCTGCGGCGACGGTCTCCTCGAAGAGCTGGTTTTCCGGATATTGAAACACGAGACCGACCTTGCGGCGCACCTCGCGCTTGTCGGTATCCTTGGCGAACAGGTCCTTGCCGTCGATCAGCACGCGGCCGGACGAGGGGCGCAGCAGGCCGTTGAGGTGCTGGATGAGCGTGGACTTGCCGCTGCCCGTATGGCCGATGAGGCCGATGAACTCGCCGTCCCGGATCGTCAGGCTCACGCCGTGAATGGCCGTCGCCTGAAAGGGACTCCCGGGCATGTAGGTATGCGTCAGGTTTTCGATGACAATCGACATACTTCCTCCACCATCTCCTCCACGGTCAGCACATCCGCGCGCACGGGCACGCCCGCCGCGGCCAGATCGTGCGCCAGCTCCGTCATCGGCGGCACATCCAGGCGCAGCTCGCGCAGGCGCTCCACCTGCGGGAAGACCTCGCGCGGCGTGCCGCTGAGCGCGATCCGGCCCTCGTTCATGACGATCACGCGGTCGGCCTGCGCGGCCTCGTCCATGTAGTGCGTGATCCACACGATCGTGATGCCCTCCTCGCGCTGCAGACGGCGCACCGTTTGGAGCACCTCGCGTCGGCCCGCGGGGTCGAGCATGGCGGTCGACTCGTCGAGGATGATCACATCCGGCTGCATGGCCAGCACGCCCGCAATCGCCACGCGCTGCTTCTGGCCGCCCGAGAGCATGTGCGGCGCGGCGGTGCGAAAGTCCTGCATGTTCACCGCGCGCAGCGCCTCGTCCACGCGGATGCGCATCTGCGCGGGCGGCACGCCGATGTTCTCCATGCCAAAGGCGACGTCCTCCTCCACGACGGTGGCGACGAGCTGGTTGTCCGGATTTTGGAAGACCATGCCCGCGTGCTGACGGATGTCGTACACGAGCGCATCGTCGCGCGTATCCATCCCCACGACCCAGATGTGCCCTTCTGTGGGTACGTACAGCGCGTTCATCAGCTTGGCGAGCGTGGACTTGCCCGATCCGTTGTGCCCGAGCACCGCGAGAAACTCCCCCGCGTGCACGCTCAACTCTACGCCGCACAGCGCGGCGTCCGGTGCATCCTGATAGGTGTAGCGCACGCCCTGTACGACGATCTTATCGCTTTGATCCATGATTGACTCCTTGATGGCAGACTGCCGGGAATGGCGCGGGACGCGCCCGCAGCCATAAAGAAACACCCAAAAGGGAATGCCCCTTCAGGTGCTGCTCGCAACGAAACGCCGCTCTTCTCTCATCCAGACTGTCACTGTCGGTATTGGAATCGCACCAATTCTGCGCGCGTAGCGCCCGCGGACTGTACCGCCGATCGGGAATTTCACCCTGCCCTGAAGAGGTTATGAGGTTATCCTCGATTATTATAGCACGCGCCCTGCGCGCGCACAATCCCCGCCGGCGGATTTTTGCGCGAAATCCTTCGTGCGACGGCGCCAAAAAGGAGGGGCCGCCGCCCCTCCTTTTTGGGATCCCGGTTTTGATCCCGTTTTATGTCCACGGCGCCGCCGCGCCGTTTAGGGAATGATGAGGATGTCATCCAGGCCCACGTCGCCATCCTGGACGATCTCCGGCTCCTCGACCGGCTCGCCCAGCCACGCATACAGAATGGCGTCAGCCCAGGTCTGATTGCTGTTGGCCGCGTAGTCCTGCAGACTGGTCGTGTAGAAGTCGAAGTACACGTTGCTGTACAGCGGCACCGCCGGCAGCACGCTGTTCCAGTACTCCTGGAAGGCTACCCACTTCTGGCAGTAGCTCAGGTAGTCGCCCACCTCGGTCTGACGCATGTCCAGCGCCAGCTTTTGCAGAATCGGGTCCTCATAGCCGGTCGTGTTCACCAGCGCACCGTTGTACTCCGTCTCGTCGCTGTAGGTCATGTAGGGATCGAACACGAGCACGAAGTTGGTCGCCAGGTAGAACATGTCGTAGGTACGCGCATCCTGGCGGTAGTAGTGGCGCAGCAGCGTGTCAAACGTCACCTCTTCGACGACGATCTCCATGCCGATCGAGGCCAGCGGCTCCACGAGCGCCTCCTTCAGCAGGTCGGCCGCTCGATTGTCCGCGAGCTTCGCCCACTTGAGAGAGAGCGGCATCAGCGTGCCGTCCACGTCCTTGTAGCGCACGGCGTCCACGGCGGCGTCATAGGCCTCGCCCTGGGCGTTGAGCGTCCAACCGTCGGCCACGAGCAGCGCCTGCGCCGCGTCCAGATCCTTGACGTAGTGTTCCAGTCCCTCCAGGGACAGCGCGTCCCAGGCGGCCGTCTCTTCCGCCGTGTCCGTCTCGCCCTCTGCCAGGTGGGAGAGCGTGCCGTTGACCATCTGCACCATCCACTGGCCGAAGCCGTAGTAGCCGTCGACGGTCTGGCCATAGGTGCCGGTGAATTCGCTGGTGAACGCATCGCGGTCCAGCGCATAGGCAACGGCCTTGCGCACGGCCTCAAACTGGGCGGGGCCCTGTTCGCACGCGAAGCTGATGAAACCCAGGCCCGTGCGCGGATAGTTCTGGGAGTTGATGGCGTCCTGCGCGAACTGCTCCATGCCCTGTGCGATCAGCTCGCTGTCTGTGCCCTTGTTCAGCAGGTCGATCTCGCCCGCGAGCAGCAGGTCGATCGCCTCGTCATTGCTGACGGCGCGGAACTCGATCTGCGGAATGGTGGGCCGCTGCCCCTCATAGTTGCCGCGGAAGTACTCGTTGAGTTCAAACGAGGCGACATGCGCGGTCTCGTCATAGCTGACGAGCCGGTAGGGGCCGCTGGAGACCGTCGGGTGCGACACATAGCCCGTGCCGGGCGCGAGCAGCGTCTGCTGCAGCAGCGCCGCGGTGAAGATGGGTTCCTCGACCGTCTCGTCCTCATTGGCGATATAGGCGCCGTAGCCGTCGTCGCGCACGACGCAGCCCGGGGCGATGACGTCAATGGGGAAGGGCGTGGTGCTGAGCATTGTCAGCTCGTAGAAGAAGGGCAGGTAGTCCGCCTTGATCGTGATGGAAAACGCGTAGTTGTTCAGGAAGCGGACGCCCTCAAAGTACGGGGTTTCGCCCTCGACGAATTCGTCGGAGCCCAGGATATGCGCCACGCCGGCCGTGTCGCCGCCGATCTCGCGGGTCTGCGGCGCGCCGCGCAGCAGCAGGGCAAACACGTAGTCCTGTGCAGTGATCGGGCTGCCGTCGTTGTACATGAGCCCTCTTTGCAGCTCGAGCACATAGGTCCGGTTGCCATCCGGGTCGTCATAGACGGAGGTGGTCTGTACGACGGTGGGATTGATGCTGTACATGGCCTCCTGCGTCCAGGCCACCACGTCATAGCCGTGCACAAGCGTGCGCACGTCGATGTCGGCGGTGTTGTTGCCCCACAGATCGCCCAGGAAGTTACCGCTCATCTGGGTGGTGGAGCCCACAGTCAGGTGCGTGTAGTCCACCTGCGGCTCAAGCGCCTCTCCGGACGTGGCGGGCGCGATCTCTTGCGCCAGCGCTCCCGCGCACGGCAGGACCAGCAGCAGGACCGCCAGCCAAAGGGTGAGAAGTTTCTTCACGGATCGTCCCTCGCTTTCTTTCAAGAGTGCCCGAGAGCCCGGACGGTCTGAGCCGTCCGGGCCAACGGGCAAGTTCGCTTGAGGCGCTTACTCGAAGCAGTCGCCCACGTTCATGATCGTTCCGCCGAAGCCAAGCGGCACAGCCGTGTCTTCAAGCGTCACCAGGCCGGGTCCGCGATCCACTTCGTAGTTGTACACCACGTTGTCGATGATGACCCAGTCGTAATCGGTCAGGTCATCCTCCCGGATCGTGTAGCGGTAGGCGATGTCCGTCGCCGGGTCGTACATCGGCAGGCCCGTGAACGTGTGGGTGAGCACACCGTTCTCCAGCTGCGCCGTGCGGATCTCATTGCCGTTCTGGTACAGGCGGATGGTAATCGTCGGATGGCGCGCGTCGGGATCGTCGACCCAGACCTTGTAGGCGGTGTAGCTGATCTCGTTGTCCGCGCGGTTGACGATGTTCATGCCGTTGTACTCCGGCGTATAGCCCGCGACCGCTTCCTCCGTGACGGAGTAGACGTATTCGACGCCGTTCTGGTCATACTTGGGCAGGCCGGTGAAGGTGTAGATCCAGTCGCCCTGCGGGTTCGCACGGACCACCTGCGTGGCGTACACCGTCGGCGTCTGGCCGGGGATGCCGCGCATCAGGTTGACCGTGATGCTGGACGGGCGGGTCGCGTAGGCGTTATTTGCGTCGACCCAGGTCTTCGTACCGGACAGCACGCCCAGCGTCGGTTCGTTCGGATCCTGCTCGTTGTCGTCGTCCTCATCGCCCACGAGAATGCGCTCGTTGGTGAAGCTGATGCTGGCGGAGCCGTCGGCGGCGATGGTGACGGTCTGCGGCTCGTTCTTCACGAAGGCCGCATGGTCCACCTCAAAGACCGTGTAGGTCGCGCCGATCTTGAATCCTTCGACAGTAGCCGAGCCGTTGCGCGGCACGGAGACCGTCGTGTAGGGAGCCGATCCGTCATCCGCCGCCTGCACGCCCTCGTAGACGTGGAACGTGAACTGCGACGGGTAGATGTCCGTGGACGGATCCACGGTCGTCTTGTGGATCGTGAGGCTGGAGGTCTTCAGGCTGTTGACCAGGCGCACCACGGACAGCTCATCCTGGCCGGGCTTGGGCGCGACGGCCACAGGCACCTGCGCGATGTAATCGCCCTGATCGGCCTCCGTAATGGTGTAGGTGTAGGGATTGCCCGCGATGTCCTCCGCCGGCAGGTTCTCAAAGACGTACTGCCAGTTGCCGGCCTCCGTCAGGCTCGCGCTCTTCTGGATGCGGTATTCGTCGACACCGCTCTCGCCGGTGAGCGTCACCTCGATGGCCGCCGGACGGTTGACCTCGGCCGGATTCAGCGGCTCGTTGCGCCATTCCTTCACCACGCCGATCTTGCCCTGCGGATCGCTGACCACCGGGGTCGGCGCGGGCGTAGGCGTGGGCGTGGGCGTGGGCTCGGCCGTCGGCACGGGCGTCGGGGTCGCGCCCGGATCGAGCGACGGCGTCGGCGTAGCGGGCGCCGTAGCGGTCGGCACGGGCGCCGGGGTCGGGGTCGCGTTCGGGTCGGGCGTGTTGTCGTTGAAGCCTCTGCGGGTGTTGGTGAACGCCGCCTCGGAATCAACTCCCGCGACCACCGTCACGCTCTGTGCGGGCGAGACGGTCCACGGGCTCGCGCCCTGCTCTTCGACGGTGTAGGTCACGCCGGCCTTCAGGCCCGTGACGGTGTAGCTGCCAGTGCCCACGCCGTTTGCGTCGTAGGTGACCGGCACAACCTCCGTGCGGTACAGGCCGCTGTTGCCCTCGTAGATGCGGTAGGTGAAGCTGTTGGGCATCACCGCGCTGTCGCTCGTGTCCTCAACCGTCTTGCGAATGGTCAGCTCCGCCTCATCCAGCGCATTGGTGAACTCGATGACGACCGGTTCGCCGCCGCGGCCGACCGTGTCGATCGTCTGCTGCCAGGCCGTATAGTTATAGTTGGCCGGCACGTTCGTCTCGGTCAGGCGGTAGGTGTACGCGTTGCCGGCCGCATCGGTCATCGGCAGCTTGTTCGTCTCGCCGAAGATGCCGGACCAGCCGTTCGCCGCATTCAGGGTCAGGGTCTCGACCAGCTTCCAGTCAGCACCGTTGGTGCTGCGGGTCAGCGCGATGTCAATGCCCTGCGGACGCGTGCCGTACGCGTCGTTCGCGTCGTAGAGCCAGGTCTTGTAGACGAAGATCTGTCCAAGCTCCAGCTGCGGAACCGGCACCGGCGTAGGCGCCGCGCTCGGCGTCGGGGAAGCCGTCGGAACCGGGGTCGGCGTCGCGCCGGGCACCGGCGTCAGGTCCGACGTCGGGGCCGGGGTCGGACGCGCGGTCGGGGTCGCCGTCGGGGCGGGATCGCTCGGGCCCAGGGTCGGCTCGTTGTACAGCTTGCGCTCGTTGTCGAACGCCGCCACATTCTTCGTGCCGTCCGCATCCAGCGTGATCTCGGCCGTGCCGGGCGTCACGTTCCACGCGCCGGTGTTCTGCTCGACGACCGTATAGGCCACGCCCACCAGGAGCGCCTTGCCGTCCGGCAGCGTCTTCGCGTCCAGCGTCAGCGTGCCTTCGCCGGTCTGCGGGTTGATCTTAACCTCCACGTCCGTCAGGTACGGATCCGTCGCGCCGGCCTCATACACGTTGTAGAGGAACGCCGCCGTCTGCTCGCCGGTCTTGTCCGTCACCGTCTTGTCGATGGTGAGGGCGGCCGTCTGCAGGGTGTTGGTCAGGCTGTAGGCATAGCGGTCGGCGGAATCCACCGCAAACACGCCGCCATTGTCCGCCGCGTAGTACTGCGGGACCGTCTCGGTCACCGTGTAGGCGATCGCCTTGCCGTCCGCGTCATACTTGCGCAGGCCGTCGATCGTCGCCGTCCAGACGTCGCCGCTGGCGTCGACCGTGTAGAGCACGTCGCTCATCGTCTCCGGCGCGTCCGTCAGGGTGTAGGTCTGTGCAAAGGCTTGGGCTGCTCCGCCGCGCACGGTCGGATAGCTGGCCGTGACGGTCACCTCGAGCGTCTTGGGCCGCTCCGTCGCGCGGGCCGCGTCCATCCAGGTCTTCGTCAGGGACAGCGCCGTCTCGTTGTCCGCGGACAGGCTGTTCTCAACGGTGGTTGCATCCAGGTTCTTCACGTCGTAGAGCGCGCCGTTGCCCCCCTGCAGCTGGCCGTTCGCATTCAGTTTGGCCTCGATCACGCTGTAGGCGATCGGCTTGCCCTCCAGGTCGGTCTCCGGCAGGTCCGTAATCGTTGCCGTCCAGCTCAGCGCCACGCTGATCGGGTTGCCCTGCGCGTCGAGCGCCTCAGTGCCATTGGCCATCAGGTTGAAGGTGACGGACACGCGCGTACCATCGGCGTCGTCATCGTCCACCCAGACCTTGGTCACAGTCAGCTCGCCGTCGCCGTCCAGCAGCTTGCGCGTGTTGGTGACGGTGACCGTCAGGCCTTCCGTCATCGTGAACGTCGCCCAGCCCTCCGGCGCAGCCGCGCCCTCGATCTGCACGGTGTATGCGCTCTGCGCGCCGACCGTGCCGACCCGCTCGACGATGGCATAGGTCTTATCGATCTCCAGCGTGCGGCTCGTCGTGACGACGTCATAGCCGCCGTTCGGGTTCGGCGTCGCGGTCACCGTCGTGTACGGCGTTCCGGTCGGCTTGTCGGTCGTTCCAGCCGTCACCTCGTAGATGTCGAAGGTGAAGTCCGGGGTCTGCGCCAGCTTCGTCTGGTCGATCAGGACCTTCTGAATGCGCAGCGTGGTCGGGCGCGTTCCGTCGGTGTGCTCACCGTCGCCCGCCGGGGTCTTTTCACCGTCCGGCGTTTTGATCGGATTGCCCTGCGCCGTCACGGTGTTCCGAATCGAACGATTCGTGACATCCGCCTCGGTCACCGTGTACGTCGCGGTGACGTTCACCGCATCGTTCACGCCCAGGTTGGCGATGACCGCCTGGCCCTGATCATTGACCGTATAGGAGCCGTCAACCGGCGCAATGATCTGCGCGCCTGCCAGCTGCTCGGTCACGACCACGTTCTCATACGGCACGTTGCCCGTATTCGTCACGGTGATGGTGTAGGTGATCGTCTGGCCCAGCACTGCGGAGCCGGTCACATCGGACGTCTTCGCCACCGACAGCGTCACGTCGACATCCGCCAGATTGTCGGCCGTCGCCGTGTCCTCATCCGTGACTTCCTTGCTCGGGTCGGTCGGGTCAGCCGCCGTCGCCGTCGCCGTGTTCTCCACCTCGCCCGCCAGGAGGTCGTCGGACGTCACCTGGTGGCTGTAGGTGAAGGTGATGCTCGCCTTCGGCGCAAGCGCCGCGATCACGATTCGGCCTTCCACCAGCGCTGCGCCTGCCGGCAGCGTTTCGCTCGCCGCAAACAGCGCATCCTCAAACACGATGTTCGTCAGCGTGAGGTTGCCGTCGTTCGTCACCTCGACTTGATACTCAATCTCGCCGTTCAGCGCGAACTGCTGATCATTGGTGATGGCCTTCTCCACCCGGATGCTCGGGTTCGAAACCGTCACCGGCACCGGATCGGTCGTCTGCGAAGGCTTGTTCTCGATCTGCACCGTCGCCTGGTTCTCCACGACCGGCGAAGGCGTGCCATCCAGCGCCTTGTCGTTCACCTGAACGGTCACGTTCACCGTGCCCGACTCGTACGCGTCCGCCTCAATCGTCCACGTCACCGTGCCGTTCTCGTGCCGGCCCTCATGGTCCGCCGACACGAACGTCAGCGCCTCGTCCAGCACATCCGTGACCGTCACCGTCGCCGCATGGTTCAGGTGGTTCGTCCACGTGATCTCGTAGGTGATCTCATCGCCCACGTCGACCATCTGGCCGTCTGCATAGACCGTCAGACCGGCCTCTACCGTCTTGACCGGCTTCGTCGGCTCGTCGTCCTTCAGCGGGTTGCGCACTTCGTTCGTCTGCTCCACCCGTCCGCCGACGCTTACGGTCGCCGCGTTGTCCACGCCCGCTTCCGTCTCGCCTGCGATCTGGACCTTCGCCCGTTCGTTCACCCGGACCGTCAGCGTCACGCTGCCGCCCGTGTGCGCCGGAACCTGGTCAATCGTCCACTTCACCACGCCGTTGTCTTCGGTTCCATCCTGGTCGGCGCTCACGAAGTCCACGCCCTCGTCGAGCGTATCCGTGATCGTCACCGTCGCCGGCTGCGCTTCATGGTTGAAGTAGTGAATCGTGTAGATCAGCTCGTCACCGACGGACACCTCGCCCGCCGTGCTCGCTTCCTTCACCGGGTCGGTCGGATCATACGTCTCAGCCTGATCTTCCGGCTGATCCGGATTCTCATCGTCCGGCTGGTCCGCCGTCGCCACGACCACGTTGTGCACGTAGCCCGCCTCGACATCCGCCGCCGTCACCGTGTACGTCGCCGTCAGCGCGACCTCGGCGCCCACGGCCAGCTCTGCAATCGTCGCGGTTTCGCCATCGGACGTATAGCCGTTGCCATCCGCGAACGTCACGCCCTCCAGCTCTTCCACAACCACGTTCTTCAGCGGCACATTGCCCTTGTTCGTCACCGTGATCGTGTAGGTGATCGTGTCGCCTTCGCCGACCGTGCCCGTCACATCGGACTTCTTCGCCACCGACAGGGTTCCATCAATCGGATCGATGTCGGTCACGGTTGCCGTCGCGTTCAGCACCTTGTCATCGACCTTCACGGTCGCGACGTTTTCATACGTACCGGCCAGAATGTCGTCGGACGTCACCGTATGGATCGCCTTCACGTCCACACTGCCGCCCTCCGGGATGCTCGCGATGACCGCGTGATGCGCATCCCTCAGGCTGTAGTTGCCCGTACCGTCATCGACGAGCTCAGCCGTCAGGTCTTTCACCTCAACGTTCGTCAGCACGTTCTCCGTGATGTTCCGCACCGTGATGGTGAACGGAATCTCATCGCCGAGCTCATAATTGCTCTGAACGTTGGGCGTCTTCTTCTCGGGGATGAAGGGATTGTCGGACGTCACCGTCAGCGTGCCGTTGATCTGGTGGATGTCGTAGTTCTTCTCATCCTTCACATCGACCGACTCGATCGTGTTCGAGCTGCTGCCCACCAGGGTCTGCGTGCCCACGATCTCAGCCGTGATCGCTTCGCCCGTCACGACTTCCTTCGGTTTCGTCGTGTACGAAGGCTCCTTGCCAGCAGCGGTCACTTCTTCCAGCGTCTTATACCCGCCGTCCAGCACCGCATAGGCCTCATTCGCCAGCGGCGTGCCGTCGTACACCTTCTGAGCCGACCCGGCAATGACCGTCACCGGCCGCGGGTTGATCTTCAGACCGCCGTTGTTCTTCGTGATGGCATACGCGCTCGTCACGTCCTGCGCGCCGTTCGTCACCGTCACCATGACGACTTCGTTCGTCACCGTGCCATCGGCCACG
>MHCFR05601__coassemble_713_pt1 | contig 53805 bp, 52 predicted proteins | sample MHCFR05601__metabat2_low_PE_030 | metagenome-assembled genome bin MHCFR05601
GACAACGGCGTGGCCATGGTGCACCAGGAGCTCAACCAGGCGCTCAAGCGCACGGTGATGGATAACCTTTGGCTGGGACGCTACCCCAAAGTGGTAAAGCATCTGCCCCTCGTTTCGGACAAACAGTCCTACGCGGATACGCTCAGGGTTTTCAACGAACTGGGCCTCAAGGTCAATCCCCGTCAGGTGATGAGCACCATGCCCGTCTCGCAGCGCCAGATGGTGGAGATTGCCAAGGCCGTGTCCTTCAATTCGAAGATCATCGTCTTTGACGAGCCCACCTCCTCGTTGACGGAGACCGAGGTGGAGCATCTGTTCGAGATCATTGACATGCTGAAAAAGCGCGGCTGCGGCATTGTGTACATCTCGCACAAGATGGAGGAGATCCTGCGCATTTCCGACGAGGTGACCGTCATGCGTGACGGCCAGTGGGTCGCCACTCGCCCCGCCAAGGAATTGACGATGGAGGAGATCATCCGTCTGATGGTCGGCCGCCCGCTGACCAACCGCTTCCCGCCCAAGAGCGGGAAAATCAGCGATCAGGATATCCTCAGGGTGGAGGGCCTCACGGCCATGTATTCCCACCTGAAGGATGCCTCGTTCACCCTCAAGCGGGGCGAGATCCTGGGCGTTGCGGGCCTGGACAGCTCCGGACGCACCGAGCTGCTGGAGAACATCTTTGGCAACGCGACGCGCAAGTCGGGCAAGATCTACAAGGATGGCCGCCTGGTGGCCAACAAGAATCCGAAGGATTCCATCAAGAACGGTTTTGCACTGCTGACGGAAGAGCGTCGTGCGACAGGCATTTTGGGCATCCTCAATATTCGCGAAAACACCGTCATCTCCAGTCTGAAAAAGTATAAGCGTGGCCCGCTCCTCAACGACAAGAAGATGGCCGAGGCCACGAACAAGATGATCAATGCCATGCACATCAAGACGCCAAGCCAAAAGACGAAGATCTCGTCTCTCTCGGGCGGCAATCAGCAAAAGGTCATCTTTGGACGCTGGATGCTCACCAGCCCCGACATTCTGCTGCTGGATGAGCCGACCCGCGGCATCGACGTGGGCGCAAAGTATGAAATCTATGAACTGATTCAGGATCTGGCGAAGAGCGGTAAGTCGGTCGTCATGGTATCCTCCGAGATGCCTGAACTCCTGGGCGTGTGTGATCGGATTATCGTCATGTCCGGCGGCAGAATCGCCGGCGAAGTGGACGCCAACAACACGTCGCAGGAAGAAATCATGACCTTGGCTGCTAAATACGCGTAAGGAGGACGACGAAACCATGTCTGCGAAACTGGAAGCTTTCAAGGCGTTGCCCGTAAAGGAGAAACGGCACGCCGTTGTCAACTGGATCCTGGATCATGCGATGATCATCATCATTCTGCTGCTGGCCATCTATGTGCAGATTCAAAAGCCGGCATTCTTCTCCGTGCCCTCGCTGGTGAACATCCTCTCGCTGACGGCTGCCCGACTGCCGATGGCGCTGGGCGTCGCGGGCTGTATCGTCCTGGCGGGCACTGACCTTTCCGGCGGCCGCGTGGCCGGCATGACGGCGTTCGTCGCGGCCATCCTCCTGCAGAAGGCTGACGCCAACGGCAAGATCCTGACGGGCATTGGCCCGCAGCCGTTGATCCTGGTCATCCTGCTGGTCATGGTCATTGGCGCAGTCGTGGGCCTGATCAACGGCTACTGCATGGGCAAGTTCAAGCTGCACCCCTTCATCGTGACCCTTGCAACCCAGATGATCACGTATGGCACGTATCTGACCATCTCCAACTCCAAGCAGGTTTCGTCCCTGGACACGAGCTACACCACCAGCTTTGTGACCCATCCGCTGTTCAAAATCGGCACCACGTCCGTTATGACCTATGTGCTGCTGGCCGTGATCCTCACGGCGCTCATGTGGGTGATCTGGAACAAGACGACGTTCGGCAAGAACATGTTCGCCGTGGGCTCGAATGAGGAGGCCGCGCGTGTGTCCGGCGTGAACGTGCTGGCCACGATCATCGGCGTGTTCATGCTGGCCGGCGCGCTCTACGGCTATACCGGCTTTGTAGAGGCGGCCCGTCTGGGTTCTTCCACGGCGACCCTCGGCCTGAACTATGAGTCCGATGCCATCGCGGCTGTCGTCATCGGCGGCGTGTCGTTCGTCGGCGGTACCGGCCGAATCAGCGGCGTCATTCTGGGCGTGTTCATGATGCAGCTCATCATGAGCGGCATGACGTTCCTGGGCATCTCCGGCAACGTCACCTACATCATCAAGGGCGCCGTCATCCTCTTTGCCTGTATTCTGGACATGCGCAAGTACAGGGCCAAGAAGTAATCCGTCATTTGGCACAGGCCTGCCGCGGCGCGTCGCGGCGGGCCTTTTTCCATCCTGAACGCCCCGCGTCAACCGGGAAGGAGATGAAAGAATGGACGATCTGGAGAGCAGACAGGCGCAGGAAAAGCAGGAGCAGGACGCCCCATCCCAGCCGCCGCGCGCTTCCAACTGGATCACCGATATGTACGACAAGATGAACATCCCTGTCAAGGTGCTCGACGTTGCGCTGATTGTGCTGGGGGTGCTGATCGTGCTGCTGTTTGTCTTTGGAAACAGGATTCAGCTGGGCATTTGATCGCGCTAGCGCGAAAAACCGAGCGGCCCTGCCGTCCTTTGCGCGGCCTACGCGAAGAGGGCGGCAGAGCGGATATGCGGGCAGCTGCGCCCGGCGAAAGGAGGAAGGCGATGAAAATTGAGGTGGGTTTGGAACGTCCGGAGCGTTTCCGTCCCGCATACCCGGAGGAATTTGAGCTGTTTTCGCACTTTGAAGTGACGGCGGGCATCCCGACAGTGCTGTTTGCGATCACCACCTGGAAGGAGAACGGCAAGCCCAACGTCTGCTTTCACGCGTGGAGCTGCTTTCACGGGGACCGCACGGCCTTCTTTGCCGTGATGGGCGGTCTGTACCAGCACACGCACACGTATGCGAACATTCAAAGGGACCGGTGCTTCTGCATCAACTTCCTGCCCCTGAGCGCATACGACCGCCTGGTGGAGACGATCCGCTGCAATGACCCGGAGACGGACGAGTTTGCGGCGGGCGGCTTTACGCTGGCCCGGGCGAAGACGGTCCGCGCGCCGGTCATCGAGGAGGCGTTTCTCCAGGTGGAGTGCACGCTGGAGGAGGCGAAGGACCTGAGCGGCGCGGGCATCACGGCCATGGTCGTGGGGCGGGTGCGGCACATGTCCGTCGAGGCGGCATACGCGCAGGGCTACGCGCGGTACGGCCGGGAGGGCTTCATGCTGCTGGCGCCCGCGCCCCAGGACCTCGTCACAGGCGCGCCCAACGCATCCGCGATCGCCACGGTCCGCATCGAAAAATACGACTGACGCCGCGGCGGCGCGCTTGCCGCGCGTAGGCAAACGTGCTATAATGCGCCTGTCTGGATTTGACAGGGAGGGAAATGACATGAAAAAGATCCTTCGCAGTATCCTGGTGCTCTCGCTGGCCGCGCTGCTGGCGCTGCCCCTGACGGCATTGGGCGAGGGCATCGCCCTGACGCTGGACGAAAGCGGCACGCTGACCCTCAGCGGCAGCGGCACGGTCCCGTCCGACGTGCTTTCGCAGCTGTCCGAAGAGGAGCTTGCGCGCGTGACCGACGTCGTCATTGAAGAGGGCATCACGGGCATGGACGGCTATGCGCTGGAGCGGATTGGCGACCACCTGGTCAGCGTCACGATCCCCGCGAGCGTGACCACGCTGGGCCCGAACGTCCTGGGCACCAAGGGCGCGCTGGCCTACACGATCTACGGCGAGGCGGAGACGCTGCGGCCGCTGCTGTCCGCCAGCAACGAGGACTACGGCTATTTCTGCACGTTCGAGCCCGCGGCGCCGGCCATGCCGGATGTGCCGGCCTCCGCGATCGTGGCGAACCTCGCGCAGGAGATGGCCGGCCTGGGCGCGGAGATGACGCTCACCGCGGCGGAAGAGATGTCCGACAACCACGGCAATGTGCGCTACCAGTACACCTATGCCGCGCCGGAGGACTGCACGGTGCGCCTCACCTCGTTTGACGGCCAGCAGGTCGGCCAGATCACCGTCACGGTCGAGACGCTGACGCCCGGCGAGGCCTGGACGGCGCTGTGCCGCGGCATCCCGCAGACGGCGGCGCTGGGCCTGACCGACGGCATCCGCGAGGCGCTGGCGAGCATCGAGCTGAACAACGGCGGCGGGAGCACGAGCGCAAGCGCAGACGGCTGGGACATCCGCGTCGGCGGCGTGATGGACGCGCGCTCCGCGTGGGACCTGTACAGGCAGGACGCGACCGCGCACTACACCTACGACTGACGGGGCGAAAGGAACGGATGCACATGCAGGCATATCTGTTCGTACACTTCCGCGAGCGCACGACGCCCGACGGAGAGCAGGTGTACTTTGGCCTGAGCCGGGACGGCTTCCACTGGGAGGCGGTCAACGGCGGCCGGCCGGTGCTGTGGGCGTACTACGGCGACAAGGGCGTGCGCGACATGACCATCGTGCGCGACGCGCGGGCAGGGAAGTTCCGCATCCTCGCCACGGACCTGAGCCTGGCCTACGGCATGCGCGGCCGGTACCACGGCTCGTGGGACGCGATCGGGCGCGAGGGCAGCAAGGCGCTGGCGTACTGGGAGTCGGACGACCTGATCCACTGGACGGAGCAGCGGCTGATCGAGTTGGGCGACGCGGACTTCGGCTGCCTGTGGGCGCCGGACATCCTGTGGGACCACGAGCGGGAGGCCTACCTGCTGCACTGGTCGTCCGCGCACCGTAAGAACGGCTACGGTCCCAAGGCGATCTACTACAGCCTGACGCGCGACTTTGCGCATTACACCGCGCCGGAGGAGCTGTACCGCAAGGCGGACAGCGGCGTCATCGACTCGGCCATCTACGAGGAGGACGGCGCGTACTACATGTTCCTCAAGAGCGAGGCCAACCCGGAGCGCATCGTGCTGCTGCGCGCGCAGCAGCTGAGCGGCCCGTGGACGCGCGTGCCGGCCTTTGACGAGGCCATGCAGACGCTACAGGCGGGGCAGTACGAGGCGCCGACGGCCGTGCGGCTGGAGGATGGGCGCTGGTGCCTGTTCCTGGACTACTACGGCGTGCGCGGCGCGGGGCAGGGCTATGTGCCCTTCGTCGCGCCCAGCCTGCAAAGCGGCGCGTTCATTCGCTCGGACGCGGCGTTCAGCTTCCCCTATGGATTCAAGCACGGCACGATCCTGACGATCACGCCCGAGGAATACGAACGCATTCAGGCATACCGCTGGCCCGTGGACTGACGGCCGGCAGGAGAAAGGAGCATGCGCATGAAACTCTACCAGCGAAAGCCCGGCGATCCCGCGCCGGCCGGTCAGCCCGATCCGTACATGATCCGCGTGGGCGACTTCTACTACGTCTACGCCACGCACGACGAGGGCGTGCAGCTCTACCGCAGCCGCGCGCTGACGGAGGGCTGGGAGTACCTGGGCCTGTGCTACACCCGCCCGGGCGAAAAGCAGTTCTGGGCCCCGGCCGTGATGCCCTTTGAGGGAAAGTACTACCTGTACTATTCGTCCATGCCCGAGGGCAGCGAGGACACGCACCAGCAGCGCATCCAGGTGGCGGTGGGCGACTCGCCCGAGGGGCCGTTTGCATTCGTGCGCGAGATGCTGCCGCCCTTCTCCATCGACGCGCACGCGGTCAGCACGGACAGCGGGCTGTACCTCTTCTACAGCGTGAACGACTACGAGGCCGAGCGCGCGGGCACGCTCATCGTCGCGGACAGGCTGACCGATCCCTGCCACGTCGAGGGCGCGCCGGCCGTCATCGTGCGCCCGACGATCGACGAGGAGATCTTCCAGCGCGACCGGTTCCGGAAGGGGCAGCATTGGCATACCATCGAGGGCGCGTTCTACTTCCGCGAGGGCGACTGGCACTACGTCATGTACAGCGGCTCCGCGTACACCAATGAGACGTACTTCATCGGCTACAGCGTCGCGCAGGGCGAGGGCGACCTGCGAAACCTCGCCTGGCGCAAGCACCCGGACGATCATACGTACAGCCCGCTCGTGTGCCGCAACGCGTTTGTCGAGGGCACTGGCCACAACAGCGTCGTGCGCGAGGGCGACGCGTACTACGTCGTCTACCACGGCCGCGACCGAGACGCCGACCGCTCGCAGGGCGACGTGCGCGTCATGCGCGCGGACAGGATGACCGTGCAGGGGCCCGAGCTGCGCGTGGAGATCACGCGCTGAGCCCCGATGCAAGGCCAAATGGAAGGATCCCGCATCTGGTGTGCAGCAGATGCGGGATCCTTCCATTTGGGGTTGTGTGATGAGGAGGGGGAGAAGAAAAGGGTATGCACCCTGCCGCGGCGTGTGCGGACCGCTGGCGGGTACGGGGGATGTCAAAGCGGGAGGATATGGGGAAGCTCTCGCTTTGATGGGTTTATTATATTGTCGAATTGTGTCTGAAATTTGTCCGCTGCGTGAAGAAAGATCAAAAAAAACGGGCCGTTGGGGCGAATGGAGAAGGGTTTGCACATCGCCCGGCCGCGTGCTATAATGAGACAAAACCAGCATGCCGCCGGCTGCATCCCGGGCAGAGGCCTGCAAATCCCTCTGCCGGAGCCGATGCCGGGCAGAAGATAGAATCTAACAATACGGAGGATCTATGCTGTACATTCCTTTTGACGACCTGGTGCGCACGCTCGAGGCGGCGCTGGATAAGGCCGGCGTGGACGCGCCGCGCGCCGCCCGGCTGGCCGACGTATTCGCGCGCAACTCGCTGGAGGGCGTCTATTCCCACGGCGTCAACCGCTTTCCGCGCTTTCTGTTCTGCATCCGCGAGGGCATCGTGCGCCTGGACACCACGCCCGAGCGCGTCGCTTCGCTGGGCGGCATGGAGGTGTGGGACGGCGGATTCGGCCCGGGCCCGCTGATCGCCGAGGACGCCATGGCGCGCGCTATCGAGCTGGCCCGCACGCACGGCATCGCGTGCGTCAGCGTGCGCAACAGCAGCCACTGGATGCGCGCGGGCCGCTACGGACGGCAGGCCGCGCAGGCGGGCATGGCCGCCATCCTGTTCACCAACACCACGGCCAACATGCCTGCCTGGGGCGCGGAGGATCCGCGGCTGGGCAACAACCCCATCGTGCTGGCCGTGCCGCGCAGCAAGGGACCCGTCGTCGTCGACACGGCGATGAGCCAGTTCGCCTACGGCAAGCTGGAGGTCGCCGTGCAAAACGGGCAGATGCTGCCCTTTGACGGCGGCTACGACGAGGAGGGCCGCCTCACGCGCGACCCGAAGGCCATCCTCAAGACGCGGCGCATCCTGCCGGCCGGCTATTGGAAGGGCTCGGCCATGTCCCTGGCGCTCGATCTGCTGGCAGGCGCGCTGTCCATGGGCCGCACGGTGTGCGCCGTCACCCGCGCGCCCGAGGATGAGGCCGGCCTGTCGCAGGTGTTCATCGCGATCAACTTCCGCGGGCTCCTGCCCGCGGAGCAGGTCGACGGCCTGCTCGACGAGGCGGTCGAGTTCCTGCTCTCGTCCAAACCCGTGCCGGGCGGCGCGCCGATCCGCTATCCGGGGCAGGATGTGGAGCGCACCGCCGCGCGCAACATGGAGCGCGGCGTGCCCGTGGCCGAGGAGACCTGGGCGAAGATTCGGGCGCACATGACAAGACCGTAAGGAGGCAGCCATGCACTACATCGAGGAACGCTTTCAGACCATGCCCTGGGACGCCTTTGACAGCGTGGTGTTCGACATCGGCAATGTGCTCATCCGCTTCAGCCCGCAGCACACCCTCGACGTGCTCATCGGCGAGGACGCGGCGCTCAAAGCGGAACTGATGGAGCGCATCTTCCGCTCCCCGCACTGGCTGGATCTGGACCGCGGCACGGCAACCTACGAGCAGGCCGCGCAGCGCATGTCGCAGGGCAATCCCGCCATCCGGCCCGCGGTGGATCGCGTGCTGGGCGGCTGGATGTCCGTCAAGACGCCCATCCGCGAAGGCGTGGACGCGCTGCGCCGCTGCAAGGAGATGGGCAAGCGGCTGTACGTCCTGTCCAACTACCATGAGCCCGCCTATGAGTGGCTGCTGGAGCGCTACGACTTCTTCTCGCTGTTCGATGGCGGCGTGATCTCCTGCTACGTGCACCTGCTCAAGCCCGAGCCGGAAATCTACCGCGAGCTGATCGCCCGCTGCGCGCTCGAGCCTGCGCGCACGCTCTTCCTGGACGATACGCCCGCCAATGTGCAGGGCGCGATGCAGGCGGGCATTGCGGGCTTTCTGGCGGAGTCGCCGCAGAAGGTGGCGCGTTTCTTCGGCGTGTGAGCGCGGGATGAAAACGCATCCCGCATTCGTTGATTGATCAGAAACCGAGAGGGGAGAGACGAACATGGAGCCTGTACGCACACTGGCAGCTTACCTGTTGTCCGCCGCGCTGACGCTCTCCGGCGTGGGGGCGGCTGGGGCCGACCCGGCGCTCGGCGAGGGCGAGGCCATCCCCGCCGTGGAGACGGCCGCCACCGCCACGCCCGCGCCCGAGGCCACGCTGCTGCCCGGCGGCATGACGCAGTCGCTGCGCCGCGGCATGGAGGGCGAGGAGGTCGAGCGGCTGCAGCAGCGGCTGTACGATCTGGGCTACCTGACGGACGCGGTGGACGGCAAGTTCGGCATCAACACCCTGCGTGCGGTGAAGGCATTCCAGCGCAAGCACAACCTGGAGGACGACGGCATTGCGGGCAAGGACACGCTGACGTGGCTGTTCTCGCAGGCGGCCATCGCGCTGCCGACGGCGACGCCCGCGCCCACGCCGACGCCTTCGCCGACGCCCGATCCCACGCCCGTGCCCACGCCGACGCCTTCGCCCTCGCCGGTGCCGGAGCTGACCGAGCTGACGCTCGACTTGGATGCGACGGTGCTGCTGGGCGAGGACGGACTGTCCGTGACGCCTGCGCGCGACGCGCAGGGCCGCTGGTACCTGCCCGTGGAGGACCTGGCGGCCCGGGCCGGCTGGGAGGTCGAGCGGACCGAGACAGGCGTCTCCTTCGTCGTGCCCGGCGATCCGCCGCGTGAGACGGCCATCTCCTATGCGCTGGACGAGAGCGCGCCCGTGATGGTGCTCGTGGACGGCAAGCTGTACGTGCCCTCGCAGGAGGCGCAGCCCATCGTCGACGGCGGCGCGCTGTATGTGCCCGCGTTCTTCCTGCAGGAGGCCTTCGGATTGACGCTGCACGTGCAGGACGCCACGCCGTCGCAGGCAACTCCGTCGCAGGCAACTCCGTCGCAGGCTACGCCCGGACAGGCGGCGACCTGACGGCGCATCGCACTTGAGGCGGGCGCATAGACATCTCACGGAGGTGACGGCATTGAACGTGCTGTTGATCAACGGCAGCCCGCACGAAAGGGGCTGTACCGATACGGCGCTGCGCGAGGTGGCCGGCGAGCTGGAACGGGTCGGCGTGCGCACGCGGATCTTCTGGATCGGCAGGGGACCGGTTCGCGGCTGCATCGGCTGCGGCGGATGTGCGACGGGAAAGGGCCGGTGCGTCTTTGACGACGATCCCGTGAACGAGGCGCTGGCGCTGGCGAAGGACGCGGACGGCTTCGTCTTCGGCTCGCCCGTGCACTATGCGGCGGCCGGCGGGGCGATGACGGCGTTTCTCGACCGGTTCTTCTATGCGGGCCGGGGCTTTGCGCTCAAGCCCGGCGCGGCGGTGGTGAGCTGCCGGCGCGCGGGCACGACGGCGGCGCTGGATCAGCTGAACAAGTATTTCACCATCTCTCAGATGCCCGTCGTGTCCTCGCAGTACTGGAACATGGTGCACGGGAACACGCCGGACGAGGTGCGCGCGGACCTGGAGGGCATGCAGATCATGCGCACGCTGGGGCGCAACATGGCCTGGCTGCTGCGCTGCATCGAGGCCGGGCGTGCTGCGGGCGTACCCGCGCCCGAGCAGGAAGCGCGGGTGCGGACGAATTTCATCCGATGATGCTCAGGGCGGGCTGCCGGTTGCGGCGGCCCGCTTCTTTTTGCCCGCCTGCGCACATAGGCTGGCTGGGGGTGATCGGATGCGCAGGGGAGGCGTGGCGCTGGCGCTGCTGGGCGCAATCGTCGGCGCGGGTTTTGCGTCGGGGAGCGAGGTGCTCTGTTTTTTTTCGCGGTTTGGCGTAGCCGGATGGCTGGGCGTGCTGACGGCCTGCGCGCTGACGGGCGCCTGCGCGTATGTGCTGATGCGCGCGGCGGGCGCGCGCAGGGCTGCGTCCTTCCCGGCGCTGTACCGTGCGGCGTGCGGTCCGTGGCTGGCGCGCGCGGCGGCCGTGCTGTACGGCGCGCTGATGGCGCTGAGCGCCGGGGCGATGACGGCCGCGTTTGCGGAGCTGGCGGCGCTGACGCTGCCCATCCGGGACGCATACGCTGCTGGCTTTGCGCTGGCGATCCTGCTGGGCGTCGTCTGCTCGCGGCGCGATCTTGCGCTGCTGTCTGGCCTGGGCAGGGCGCTGCTGCCGCTACTGCTGGCGCTGCTCGTGCTGCTCCTCTCACTGGAGGGCGGAGGGGATCCCCGCGTGCGCCTCACGGAGACGGCGCGGGCCTGTGCGCCGGCCTTTGGCGCGCTATATGCGGCGATGAATCTGGGCATGATCTCCGGGCTGCTGTGTGAGGCGGGTGCGCGGCTGACGGCGCGCGAGAGCGCTCGGGAGGCGGTGTGGCTGTGCGCCATGCTGCTGGCGCTGCTGGCGCTCGCACACGCGGCGCTGCTGCGCCACGGCGATTCGGTCGAACGCAGCGCGCTGCCGTTGATCGCCCTGTCCATGCGCCTGGGCAAGCCGGGATATGCGCTGTGCGCGGCGGCGCTGGCGCTGTCGGTGCTCTCCACGCTGGCGGCGAGCCTGCGCGCGCTGCGCTCGACGCTGGCGCTGCCGCAGGGCGTGGGCGACGCGCTGTGCGCAGGCTGCTGCGCCGTGTGCGGGGCGCTGGGCTTTGAGCGCCTGGTCGGCCGGTGCTATCCGCTGCTGGGCTGCGCCTGCGCGGCGCTGCTGCTCGCGCTGTGCATCCGCCTGCTGACTGACCGGCGGAAAAGGCCGCGCGCGCCGGGCGCGGAATCGGAAAGCGGGCCTTTTCAATCTCGCCTCGATCGGGTATAATAAGATGCAAACCATAGGGACAGAGGCGCTGGACGGATGTATAGAACGAACTACGTGGAGATCGACCTGGAGGCCGTGCGGCACAACGCGCGCCAGATGCTCGCCAGGCTCTCGGAGGGCACGCGCCTGATGGCCGTCGTCAAGGCGGATGCATACGGCCACGGGGCCGTGCAGGTCGCGCAGGCTGCGCTGGAGGCGGGCGCCTCGGCGCTGGCCGTGGCCATCCCGGAGGAGGGCGAATGCCTGCGCGCGGCCGGCATCGCCGCGCCGATCCTGGTGCTGGGCGGCATCGAGCCGGACGCCGCCGGGGCCGTCGTGCGCTGCGGCCTGACGCAGACGGTCTTTGACGCGCGCGCAGTCGCGGCGCTGTCGCAGGCGGCGCAGCGGCTGAACCGGCCGGCGCGGGTACATCTCAAGCTGGATACGGGCATGTCGCGCATCGGCGTGCGCACGGCCGCGCAGGCCGCGGCGTTGGCGCAGGCCGCGGACGAGGCGCCCGGCGTGCGGCTGGTGGGCGCGTTTACGCACTTCGCGTCGGCGGACGAGGCGGATGCGTCGCAGACGCTGCTGCAGATCGCACGCTTTGAGGACATGCTGCGCGCCGTCGAGGCCGTGCATGGCGCGCCGCTGCTGCGCCATGCGTGCAACAGCGCGGGCATCTATCGCTATCCGCAGGCGCATTACGACATGGTGCGCGGGGGCATTGCGCTCTACGGCTGCGCGCCCGCGCCGGGCATCGGCGGCCTGCGGCCCGCGATGCGCTGGACGACGCGCGCGACGTTCGTCAAGGATCTGCCGGCCGGCGAGCGCATCAGCTATGGCGGCACGTACACCGCGGCGCGGGACATGCGCGTGATGACGGTGCCCGTGGGCTATGCAGATGGTTACAGGCGCGCGTTTTCGGGCCGTGCGCAGGTGCTCGTGCGCGGGCGGCGCGCGCCGGTCGTGGGCCGCGTGTGCATGGACCAGATGATGGTGGATGTGACGGAAGTGCCGGGCTGCGCGGCGGGCGACGAGGTCGTGCTTCTGGGCGCGCAGGGCGGCGAGGCGATCGGCGCGGACGAGATGGCGGCCTGGGCGGATACGATCAGCTATGAGATTCTACTCGCCCCGAGCGCGCGCGTGCCGCGCACCTACCGATGACGGACAAGCGGGCGGTCCGGCGCGCGATGCGGGCCCGGCGCATGGCGCTGGCGGAATGCGAGCGCGCGCAGGCCGCGCAGGATGTGGCCGGGCGCATTCTCGCATGGCCCGTCTACCGGGCGGCGCGGACGGTCTTCGCCTACGTCGCGGCCCGCGGCGAGGTGGACCTGGGACCGGTCCTTTGCGATGTGCTCGCGTCGGGCAGGACGCTGCTCCTCCCGCGATGCGAGGCGGACGGCGCGATGACGGCCCGCCGCGTGCAGACGCTGGACGAACTCGCGCCCGGCACATGGGGCCTTGACGAGCCGGGGCCGGACGCGCCCGTGTGCGCGCCGGGGCGGATCGACCTGGCGCTCGTGCCGGGCGTGGCGTTCGGGCGGGACGGCGTGCGCGTCGGTCAGGGCGGCGGCTATTACGACCGGTACCTGCCGGGCCTGCGCGGCGTGGCCGCGGGGGTCGGCTATGACTTTCAGATCGTGGACGGCCTGCAGGCATCGGCGCACGACGTCCCGGTCGCCTTTGTGGTGACGCCCGGCGGCATCATCCGCTGCGGGCAAGAATAAGATAACGGAGGAACCAAAGGTGAACGAAAAACAGAGGATTCGCGGAAAGATCCTGGGCAGGCCCCTGCTGGCCATCGCTGGACGGACGGTGGGCATGATCGTGCTCGTGGCGGTGCTGGGGCTGCTGCTGCAGACGTTTGCGACGATCGGCAATCTGTTTGTGCGCGCGGTGATTGCGTGCGCGGTCATCGTGGCATGCTTCTGGATGCAGCTGGTCAGCGGCGGAGAGCAGGGCGAGCGCGACGTGACGTTTGGTTCCATGCTGCAAAAGCGCATGGCGGACGGATACGTGCCCACGGCGGAGGAGCGCGCCAAGTGCTATGCGCCGCTGCGCGCGCTGCTGGGCGCGCTGCTGGGCGCGCTGCCCTTCGTGCTGGGCGCGCTGGTGGTGGCGGCGGTCGCGCAGCCCTACACCTATGCGCTGCAGGACATGCCCTCCTGGATGAGCGCGTATGCCTACCGCGCGGACGTGTACGCGCCGCTGAACTACTACAGCGAACTGGGCGGCGCGACGCTGCCGGACTATCTGCGCATCGTCGTGCGCGCGTGCAACATGATCTACCTGCTGCCCTTCGGCAACAACGTGATGTATTACGCCTTCCAGATCGACCGGCTGGGCCCCGTGCTGCTGCTGATCCTGCCGTTGGGCTATGCGCTGGGCTATCTGCGCGGGCATGCGCTGCACGTGAAACGCCTGGCCTACAACGAGCAGGCCAAGGCGGCGACGCTCAAGAAGATCAAGCGCAAGAAGAAGCGCGAGCAGGCCGCGCGCCGCCAGCGGGAAAAGGAGCGCAAGGGCCCTGAACAGTTGATCTGACGTTGTGAAATCTCCGGATATTTGGTATAATATCCGGTAAGACCATCGGGAAGCGGAGGGAGCGCCTTGCGGATCATCAGCGGCAGCGCGCGCGGGCGCACGATCGTCGCCCCGCAGGGCATGGACACGCGCCCCACGCAGGACTACGTGCGCGAATCGCTGTTCAACATCCTGCGCGCGGACGTGCCCGGCGCGCGCGTCCTGGACCTGTTCGCGGGCTCGGGCGCGCTGGGGCTGGAGGCGCTCAGCCGCGGCGCGGAGCACGCCGTGTTCGTCGACAGCGCGCGCGCGGCCGTCGCCTGCGTACGCCGCAATGTCGAGACGCTGCGCATGGACGGGCGCTGCCAGGTGCTCGCCTGCGACTGGCGCGCGGCGGCGCAGCGGCTGGCCGGCGGCGGCTTCGACCTGGTGTTCATCGATCCGCCCTACCGCATGGAGAACACCGGCGAGATGTGCGCGGCGCTGCTGGACGCGGGCGCGCTGGCGGCGGCGTGCCTGCTGGTGGTCGAACACCGGCGCGGGTGCCTGCCCGACGTGGACGGGCGGTTTGAGACGCTGCAGACCCGACGCTATGGGGATACGGAGATCACATTCGTCCGTATCCGCCAGGAGGAGACGCCATGAACATCGCGCTGTATCCGGGCAGCTTTGACCCGATCACGGTCGGACACCTGGACATCATCGAGCGCGCGGCCCGGCTGTACGACGATGTCGTCGTCGCGGTGCTGCACAATCCGAAAAAGCAGGGCGCGTTCCCCGTGCAGACCCGTCTGGCCCTTATCGAGCGCGCCTGCGCGCACCTGCCGAATGTGCGCGCCGAGTTCTTTGAAGGGCTGCTGGTCGACTATGCCCGGCAGGTGGGCGCGTCGGTCGTGCTGCGCGGACTGCGCGCGGTCAGCGACTTTGAATACGAGTTTCAGATGGCGCAGATGAACCGAAGGCTTTGCCCCGGCGTGGAGACGCTCTTCATGATGACCCGGCCGGAGCATGCGTACATCAGCTCGAGCGGTGTGCGCGAAATCGCGACGTTCGGCGGCGACGTGAGCGCGTTCGTCCCGCCGTGTATCTTGAACGACGTGCAAGCCGCGCTGGACGCGGGGAGGAGGAACGCCCATGGACGCTGAACTGAAAATCTACGACGCGATTGGCGAACTGGAGCAGGAGATCGCCGCCAGCAAAAAGGGCCTCCTGTCCAACCTGTTCCTGGTGGACAAGGAGTACATCCTGGAGCTGTGCGCGAAGATCCGCGCGGACGTGCCCGAGGACATCAAGAACTGCCAGAACCTGCTGCGCGAGGAGCAGCGCATCGTCACCGAGGCCAACCGCAAGGCAAACAACATCGTGACTGAGGCCGAAAACAAGGCGCATACCCGCCTGGCCGACGCGGAGGAGTCGGCCCGCCAGAAGAGCGAAAAGGCCGACCGCTACGACGAGCGCGTGCGCGCCGAGGCGGACGAATACGCCCAGCAGACGCGTGCGAACGCCGAGGCCTACGCCGCGCAGGTGCGCGCCAACTCCGAGCAGGAGGCCAGCAGCCGCATTGCCGAGGCCGAGCAGCACGCGCGCGAGCTGGTCGAGCAGACCGAGATCATGCGCCAGGCCAACCAGCGCGCGCGGGAGACCGTCGAGCGCGCGGACGCGCAGGCGCGCGACATGTTCCTCAACACGCTCGACGAGGCGGAGAAGATGCTCAAGGATCTGGATGAGTGCTTCGCCCGCCACTCCAGCGACCTGTACAACTATCGCGTCAAGCTCAGCCAGTACAGAGGTTCTTGACGGAGCGCCCGGCGCGGACAGACGTGCCGGGCTTCTTCGTCAGGGGCCGGAAAGAGAAACGCCATGAAGAAGAGACGGACGTATTTTGAGCGCAACGTGCGCCGCATCGACCTGCCCGGCGGCCGGGCCGAGCGGCGCCTGCTGCGCATCGCGCTGGTGGCCGACCTGCACGACCATCCCTGTCCCGGACTGGCACAGGCCGTGCGGGATGCGCAGCCCGACCTCATCGCCATCGCAGGCGACCTGATGGAGTGTCCGCTGCCACCGGACGCGCCCAAGGATCCGGACGACTGGTATGCCGGCGGCAATCCGCTGGTGCGCGCCGCGCTGCACGTGGTGACCGCAGCCAGCGACGCCGTGGGCCGCCTGCGCCCCAGGCGGCCGGGCAATGAGCAGGCGTTGGCCTTCCTGCGCGAGGCCGTCCGCATCGCGCCGGTGTGCTATGCGCTGGGCAATCACGAGCGCGGCATCACGCCCGCGCAGCGCGTGCAGGTGCTGCACACGGGCGCTGCGCTGCTCGACGGCGCGTTCATCCGCCTGCAAGTGGGCGCGTGCGAGGCGATCGTCGGCGGCCTGACGTCGCGGATGAATGCGGGCTGGCTGGACGCATTTGAGCAGGCAGAGGGGAAGCCGGGCGTGCCCGTCGTGCGCGTGCTGCTGTGTCACCGGCCGGAGTACTACGACCGGTATGACCTGCCGGGCGACGTCATTCTCTCCGGCCATGCCCACGGCGGCCAGTGGCGGCTGCTGGGCCGGCCCGTCTTCGCGCCGGGTCAGGGACTGTTTCCGCACTATGCGGAGGGCGTGCATGACGGACGGCTGGTCGTCAGCCGCGGCCTGGCCAACACCGCCTGCCTGCCGCGCCTGGGCAATCCGCCGGAGCTTGTGATCGTGGACGTGTTTGGCTGAACGGGGGGATCGAAAGCGCACGCCTGGAGGGGGACGGCGCGGCCCGCCCTGATCGCTGGCAAAGACGCCATGCAATCATCCGATTGCATGGCGTCTTTCATGCGGGCGCAGGAAAAATGCGGTTACTCGTATTCCGTCCTGAGGGTGAACTGCTCGGGCAGATCGGAGATGGCCGTCTTGAGAAAGAGCGGGTAAAAATACGCATCCCGCAGGCGCTCGAACGCGAGCCATTCAAAATCATGTTTGTGGCTGCCCTCGTGAAGCGTAAACCGTTCCCCCCTGTCCAACAGCCCCGTTCCAGAGACATCCATCAGAAAATAGAGGCACAGTTCATGATAGCGGAGCTGATCGACGTCTTCGGTGAAAAAGCCCTGATTGAGCCACAGCGGGCGAATGATCCTGGGCGTGATGCGCAGCTCCTCCTCAACTTCCCGGATCACCGCGTGTTCGGCGGTTTCGCCCAGCTGCACCCGGCCTCCGGGCAGATAAAAGTACGGAGAGCGCTCGTCGCGCATGGCCAGAATCTTGCCGTCGGAGACGATGACGGCGCAGACCCGGTAGTTGAACTTCTCTTGCCCGGAGATGTAGGTGATGTCCATGGTGTTCCTCCGCAAATTGCGTTCCGAAGCGATCCTCAATGCCAAGGGAGATTACCCCTCAAAGGGCGCGCCTCCGCGCGAGAGAAAGGCCCGCAGTGCGCGCCCTGTGTGGGAGCCTTCGCATGCGCAGAGGTCCTCCGGCGCGCCGCAGGCGACGACCCGGCCGCCCTGCGCGCCGCCCTCGGGGCCCAGATCGACCGCATAGTCGCATGCGGCGATGAGCTGCAGGTTGTGCTCCACGACGATCACCGTGTGCCCGGCGTCCGTCAGGCGGCGCAGCAGTCGCAGAAAGTGCGCCACATCCTGCGGGTGCAGGCCGGTCGTCGGCTCGTCGAGCAGGTACAGGCACGGACCGGACGCGGGCTGGAGCAGATCGCGCGCGAGCCCCAGCCGCTGCGCCTCGCCGCCGGAGAGCGTAGGCAGCGCCTGCCCGAGCGTCAGATAGCCCAGCCCCGCCTCCCGAAGCAGGTTCAGCGGCCGCGCGAGCGCGGCATCCCCTGCAAACGCCTGCGCCGCCGCGTCCACGTCCAGGTCCAGCACGTCCGCGATGCTGCGCCCGTCCAGGCGCACGGAGAGCACCGCCTCGCAAAAGCGCCGCCCGTGGCATTCGGGGCAGGTCACCTGGGCGTCGGGGAAGAAGAGCATGCTGCTCGTCACCGTGCCCATGCCCTCGCATCGCTCGCAGCGACCGCCCTTGACGTTGAACGAGAAGTGGCCCGGCGTCAGCGACAGCGCCCGCGCCGACTCCAGCGCGGCAAAGCGTTTGCGCAGCGCGTCGTACAGGCCGGTGAACGTCGCGGCGTTCGAGCGGCGCATGCGCACGACCTGCGCCGCATCCGACGTGACGATCCGCGTAAACGCCTCCAGTCCTTCGACATGCCGGCCCTCCGGATGGGCGAGCACGCCCATCACGAGCGACGTCTTGCCCGAACCGGATACGCCCGTCACCGCCGTCAGGCAGCCGGTGGGGAAGGAGACGTCCACGCCCTGCAGGTTGTGCAGCCGCGCGTCGCGCACGCGGATGAAGCCGGAGGGTGTCCGACGCGCCGCCTCCCTCAGGGCCGGCTCGCCGCGCAGCCACGCGCCCGTGGCGCTGCCCGGGCAGGCGGCGATCTCCTGGGGCGCGCCCTGTGCGACGACGCGGCCGCCCATCCGCCCGCTGCCGGGCCCCAGGTCGATCACATGGTCGGCGGCGCGGATGACGTCCAGGTCGTGCTCGATGACGAGCACGGTGTTGCCCTCCTGCGCCAGGCCGCGCAGCAGCGCGATCAGTCCCTGCGTGTCGCGGGGGTGCAGGCCGACGGTCGGCTCGTCCAGCACGACGAGCAGGCCGGTCATGCCGGTGTCCAGCGCCGCGCACAGGCGAAGCCGCTGCGCCTCGCCGCCCGAGAGCGTGTCCGTCGCCCGCGCGGGCGTCAGATAGCCGAGTCCCAGGCGCGCAATGCGCGCAATCTTGGCGTGCAGGTCGGCCAGATAGGGCGCGACGAGCGCGCGCCGCGCGGCGGACAGGCGCGCCTCCAGGCCGGTCAGCCACGCGTCGAGCGCGTCCAGCTGCATCGCGTGCAGCTGGGGGAGCCGGACGCCCTCGACCGTGACGCCGCGCGGCAGCGGCGCCAGGCGTTCCCCGCCGCAGGCAGGACAGGTTCCCTGCGCAAAGTAGTCGCGCGCGGCGGCGCCCTGCGGGCCCTGTGCGTCCAACCGCCGGCGCAGCACGGCCAGCACGCCCTCAAAGCGTCCCTCGGCTGCGGTCTTCGGCGCGCCGCTGCCCAGGGTGTCCGTCCCTTCCAGCAGCAGCGCGCGCTGCTCGGGCGTGAAGTCGCGCAGCGGCAAGCCCTCCGGCACGGGCAGACCCGCGCAGCGCAGCGCGTGGAAGTACGCTTCGCGCTCGAACGCGCCGTAGCGGTGCCGCCAGTAGTCGACCGCGCCGTCCTCCAGCGTGCGGTCCTCGTGCAGCACGCGCTCCTCGCACAGGCGGAGCGCCACGCCTAGGCCGCGGCACTCGGGGCATGCGCCCGCGCGCGTGTTGAACGAGAAGTCTGCGCGCGTCAGCTTGTCCATGCGCGCGCCGCACACAGGGCAGTCCATGAACGCGCGAAATTCGTCTCCGTGCCCCTGCGTCGTCTCCCGGCAGGCGTCCGCGTCGATCATCGCCCCGCAGTGCGGGCAGGCGCGCCGGTGCAGCTTCTCAAAGAGCATGCGCAGGTCCGCGTTGACGCCGGTGACCGTGCCCGCCGTGGAGCGCGCGCTCTTGCCATATGCGCCCTGCAGGATGCACAGCGCGGGCGACGCGCCCGTGACGCGGTCGACCGCTGGACGCCGGATGCCCTGCATGCCCATCGCCTCCAGGTACTGGCGCTGGCACTCCTGAAAGAGCAGGTCCACCGCCAGCGTCGACTTGCCCGAGCCGGACACGCCCGTGAGCGCGACGAGGCGGCCGCGGGGGATGTCGACGTCCACGTCCTGCAGATTGCCCTCGCGCGCGCCGCGGATGCGGATGGGCCGTGCGGCAGCCGCCCAAGCCGTTGATTCCAAGACCGTCCCTCCCTTGCCGAAATGACGTATGATTCGCCGCGGCGCGGGCGGATTCCTTTGCACGGGCGAAAGTTGTCTTTTGGTGCGCAATCGTGGAATTTTGGAATTGCATCTTGCGGCGGAAGCGATTACAATAGAGACAGATGCGTGGCGCCGCCGCGCAGACTGCGATCACAAGAGCATCAAGGAGGTCATCGCTTTATGCATGAAGGTATGCATTTGGCCGCTTATCCGCTGGTGACGAGCGACCCGTATGTGTCCATCTGGAGCTGCACGGACCGTCCGGCGCAGCAGGATACGCGCCACTGGGCGGGCGAGCGCAAGCGCATCACGCTCAGCGCCTGCGTGGACGGCGAGCGCTATGCGCTCATCGGCCGTCAGGACGCGAAGGAGGCGGAGGTCCTCTCCGTCGACGTGACGCCCACCTGCACCCGCTATGCGTTCCGCGCGGGCGACGCCAAGGTGTGCGTGTCGTTCCGCGCGCCGCTGCTGCTGGACGACTTTGACCTGATGAGCACGCCCGTCACGTTTATCGACTTTGAGGCCGACCGCGCGGCGGAGCTGCGCTTTGCGCTGCACGACGACATCTGCTACGACGGCCTGAACCCCGCGCCGATGGTCGGCAAGGACTATCAGAGCGGCGAGCTGCACGTCGCCTGGATGGGCAAGAAGCGCCAGAACACGCTGTGCCACACGGGCGACCACATCACCATCGACTGGGGCTATGCGTACCTGGCCGCGGATGCGGACACCGCCTTCGTGCGCGAGGGCGGCCACTGGGCGCTGACGTTCACGCGCGCGCTGCAGGCCGGCGTGCCGGCGCACCTGCTGCTCGCCTACGACGACGTGGATGCCATCCGCTACTTCGATCTGACGGCCAAGGCGTGGTATGCGCGCGCCGGCAAGACGATCATGCAGGCGCTGCACGAGTGCGCGGCCAGCCGCGAGGCGATCGCCGCGCGCTGCGATGCGCTGGACGCGCAGCTGATGGCGGACGCGCGCCGCGTGGGCGGCGAGGCGTATGCCACGCTGGTGGCAGCCTCCTACCGCCACTCCATCGCGGCGCACAAGCTGATCGCCGACCGCGACGGCAACGCGATCTTCCTGTCCAAGGAGAATGACTCCAACGGCTGCATCGGCACCGCGGACGTGAGCTATCCCTCCATCCCGCTGTACCTGCTCTACGCGCCGGAACTGGTGCGCGCCATGTGCCGCCCCATTCTGCGTTTTGCCAACATGCCCGCCTGGAAGGACGACTTCGCGCCGCATGACGTGGGCCGCTATCCGCACGCGACGGGCCAGGTCTACGGCCTCAGGCGCGATGCGTTCGGCATGGGCCTGACCGACGCCATCCAGAACGGCGACGCCTACCCGCCGCTGTACCTGGACGAGGGCGAGGAGAACCTGTACGACCTGCGCTATCAGATGCCGGTCGAGGAGTGCGGCAACATGATCCTCATGCTGGCCGCGGCCATGCGCGCCGACGGCGACGACAGCCTCGTGCGCGCCTATCTGCCCACGCTGGAGAAGTGGGTGCGCTATCTGGAGCGCTACGGTGCGGACCCGGGCGAGCAGCTGTGCACCGACGACTTCGCCGGCCACCTGGCGCACAACGTCAACCTGGCGCTGAAGGCCGTGTGCGGCCTGGCGGCCTACGGCTGGATGATGGAGCGCATGGGCGAGACGGCCAAGGCGCAGGAGGCCGTCAAGGCCAGCCGCGAGATGGCGCAGAGCGTGCTTGCGCGCGCCAAGACGGACGAGGGCACGTCCCTGACGCTGGATGGCAAGGGCTGGAGCCTCAAGTACAACGCCGTGTGGGATCTGCTGTTCGGCTTCGGGCTGTTCGATCAGGCGTTCTATCGCGGCGAGATCGCCCGCTACCGCAAGGAGCAGAACCGCTATGGCGTGCCGCTGGATTCGCGCGCGGACTACACCAAGTCCGACTGGATCCTCTGGGCGGCGGCGATGGGCGAGGATGCGACGACCGTCGAGGCGCTCAGCGAGCCGATCGTGCGCTACATGAAGGAAACGCCCACGCGCGTGCCGTTCAGCGACTGGTATGACACCAAGACCGGCCGCTACTGCGCGTTTATCGCGCGCTCCGTGCAGGGCGGCATCTTCATGCCGCTGCTCAAGGACAAGTGGCTGGCATAATCACGCCAAACCGCCGGCGGGAAGGGACATCCCTTCCCGCTTTTTTGCGCGCAATGGGAAGAAAAGGCCGCGCCGGTTCGTTGAATACCATGTCATCCCTAAAATGGAGGAATGCCGCATGAAGAGAAAGCTGCTGGCTGTGGGACTGGCGGCGGCGCTGTCGTGCGCCACGTGCGCCCAGGCGGAGCTGACGCTGTACTACAATCCGGACGGAGGCGCATGCTATCACGCCGACGCGTACTGTGAGGCAGTGCACGAGAACTACCTGCCGTTGGATCCCTTTGGCGCATCGCAGCTGGATGAAGCGTCCTATGCGCTGCTCACGCCCTGCACCTGCGTGCTGGAGGCGCGCGTACCGACGCTCTACTACAACGCGGAGGGCGGCTCGTATTATCACACCATGGCCAACTGCGCCGTCGTAGATGACGAATACCTGCCGCTGACGGCCTTCCCGGCCTCACAGTTGGGCCAGACGCCGTATGCCTCGCTGCTCCCCTGCGAGCGTTGCACGCAGGAGACGCACGTATATGTCTACCATAACGCGGACGGCGGCAGGCGCTACCACAGCAGCCCGACGTGCTATACGGTCGATGCGGACTACCTGCCGCTGCAGGAGATAGACGTGCGGGATCTGCCGGCCAGCGGCCTGGAGGCCTGCGACGCCTGCATCCAGCGCGATCAGGGCATGGCGCTGCCGGTCGCCTACTTCAACCCCGCAGGCGGCGCGCACTACCATGAAGACCCGAACTGCGCGACCGTGGACGCCGCGTACCTGCCGCTGAGCGTGCTGCCCGGACTGCTGCGCGGCTCCGAGCCCTTCAACCGCCTGACGCCCTGCGAGACCTGCTGCAAGTGAGGTCTTGAGAGACCGGATCGGAGGAGGCGCGGCATGCTGAAGCGGAAGATCAAATGGGTGTTCTTTGACATGGGCGCCACGCTGATAGACGAGACGCAGGCCTGGCGTCACCGCATCCGCGACATGATCGCGGGCACAGGCGTTTCAGAAAAAGAAAAGTCCGCACCCTGTTCGGGGTGCGGACTTTATCAATGGATTGGCTGTCAGTCCAGCCGCTCGGCGTGGCTCTTGACGCGCAGGCGGATGATGGTGCGCGCCAGCTGCGCCTGGGTCTGGAGGTATTCGCGCCGGCCCATCTTCTGCAGCATCGCCTCGCGCGCGGCGTCCGCCGTGCGCTGGGCGCGGTTGCGGTCGATTTCCTCCGGCCGTTCGGCCGTCTCCACCAGGATGAGCGCCCGCCCGTCCTCGACCTTGATCAGCCCGGAGGATACCGCGGCGATGCGCGGCGCCTCGCCAGGCAGCGTATACTTGAGCTCGCCCGGCGCGATGGAGGCGATCATGTTCGAGTGGCGCGCCATCACGCCGTACATGCCGTGCGGCGTGGGCACGACCAACGACGCGCACGGCCCGGAATAGAACGTGTGATCCGTCGCCAGGATGTCCACCTGAAAGCTCTCCATGCGCTCACGCCCCCTCGCGCTTGGCCTTCTCCACGACGTCCTCGATCGTGCCGACGTTGTAGAAGGCCGACTCGGGATAGGCGTCCATCTCGCCGGAGAGGATCGCCTGGAAGCTGCGGATGGTATCCGCCAGCGGCACATAGGCGCCCTTGACGCCCGTGAATTTCTCCGCCACGTGGAAGGGCTGCGACAGGAAGCGCTGCACCTTGCGCGCGCGGGAGACGGTCAGGCGGTCCTCCTCGCTGAGCTCTTCGATGCCCAGGATGGCGATGATGTCCTGCAGGTCCGCATAGCGCTGGAGGATCTCCTGCACGGCGCGGGCGGTGTCGTAGTGCGCCTGACCGACGATGTCCGCCTGCAGGATGCGCGAGGTGGAGGCCAGGGGATCCACGGCCGGGTAGATGCCCTGCTCGGAGATCTTGCGGCTGAGCACGGTCGTCGCATCCAGGTGCGTGAACGTCTGCGCGGGCGCGGGATCGGTCAGGTCGTCCGCGGGCACGTAGATCGCCTGCACGGAGGTGACGGAGCCCTCCTTGGTGGAGGTGATGCGCTCCTGCAGCTGGCCCATCTCCGTGGCCAGCGTCGGCTGATAGCCCACCGCCGAGGGCATGCGCCCCAGCAGCGTGGAGACCTCGGAGCCGGCCTGCACGAAGCGGAAGATGTTGTCGATGAACAGCAGCACGTCCTTGTGCTGCACATCCCGGAAGTACTCGGACATCGTCAGGCCCGAGAGCGCCACGCGCATGCGCACGCCCGGCGCCTCATTCATCTGGCCGAACACGAGCGCCGTCTTGTCGATGACGCCGCTCTCGCGCATCTCGTTCCACAGGTCGTTGCCCTCGCGGCTGCGCTCGCCCACGCCTGTGAAGATCGAGTAGCCGCCATGCTCGGAGGCCACGTTGCGGATCAGCTCCTGGATGAGCACGGTCTTGCCCACGCCCGCGCCGCCGAACAGGCCGATCTTGCCGCCGCGCGCGTAGGGCTCGAGCAGATCGATGACCTTGATGCCCGTCTCCAGCACGCTGACGACGGGGCTCTGATCGGCAAACGACGGGGCCTTGCGGTGGATGCACCACCGCTGCGCCGTCTCGGGCACGGGCGCGCCGCCGTCGATGGGCTCGCCCAGGACGTTGAACATGCGCCCCAGCGTCACGTCGCCGACCGGCACGCTGATGCCGCTGCCCAGCGCTTCGACGTCCATGCCGCGGCACAGGCCCTCGCTGGGCGCGAGCATGATGCAGCGCGCGGTCACGTCGTCCAGGTGCTGGGCGACCTCCATGACGCGCGGCTGCCCGTCTACCGTGACGCGCAGCGCCTCGCGGATATGGGGCAGATGGCCCGCATCGAACGTCACGTCGACCACGGGCCCGGAAACCTGCACGATCTTTCCGCTGTTTAGCACTTTGCCACCTTCTTTCTTTGCTGCGCCTTGGCGCCCGCAGCCACCTCGGTGATCTCCTGGGTGATGGACGCCTGACGCACGCGGTTGTACTGCACGGACAGCTCCGCGAGCATCTTGTCCGCGTTCTCGCCCGCCGCGCTCATCGCGGACATGCGGGCGTTCTGCTCCGCGCAGAAGCTGTCGACCAGCGCGCTGTAGATGAAGCCGGTCACATAGCTTTGAATGACGTGATGGAGCACCGACTCGACGCTGGGCTGAAACTCAAAGCTCACGCCGGGCGCGCTGGCCGGGGAAGAGAAGTCGCCCCGGTGAAAGGGCAGCAGCCGCGTACAGATCGGCTCGGCGACCAGGCTGCTCTTCATGTCCGTGTAGAGGATGAACAGCTTCTGATACGCGCCCGCGTCGTAGCCCTCCAGCAGCACGTCGCAGATCTCCCGCGCGCGGTGCAGCGTGGGGCTCTGCGCAGGGTACAAAAAGCTGCGCTCAATGGGCACCTGCGCGTGCAGGAAGTGCTGCCGGCCGTATTCGCCCACGACATAGAGCTTGGTATCCGGATGCTGGGCGAGCATCTCACGCGCCGCCTTGAGGACGTTGTGGTTGTACGCCCCCGCCATGCCGCGGTCCGCGGTCAGCACCAGACAGGCGTATGTGCCCTCCAGCTTGGGCGCGCCGGCAGGCGGGTAGAAGTAGGGACTGTTCACGTCCGGCACGGTGCGGAAGATGCGCTTGATCTCGGCCTGCAGCGCCTCAAAGTAGGGGCGCGTCTTGGACAGCTCCGCACGTGCGCGCCGCAGCTTGGTCGAGGAGATCAGGTACATCGCATTGGTGATCTTCTGCGTGTCGCGGATGCTGGCGATGCGGTTTTTGATTTCCTTTGCGCTGGGCATGCGTCATTTCCCCCCAAAGCGGGCGGCGTTCGCGTCGGTGAACGCGCGGGCGATGTCGAGAATCCGCGCCCGCAGGTCATCCGGCAGCGCCCGCTCCTCCTCCAGCTGCGCGCACACGTCCGCATGCGCCTGCTCGAAGTGCTCCAGCAGCGCGTCGCGCAGCGCGGGCACCTGCTGCTCCGGCACGCGGCAGAGCAGGCGGTCCATCGCGCACACGAGCACGATCACCTGCTGGTGCATGCTCAGCGGGGCATACTGGCGCTGGCGCAGCATGCGCATCAGCGCCTGGCCGTAGCGCAGCTGGGCCCGCGTGCCCTCGTCCAGGTCGCTGGAGAACTGCGTGAAGACCTCCATCTCGCGGTATTGCGCCAGGTCCAGGCGCAGCGTGCCGGCGGCGCGCTTCATCGCCTTGGTCTGCGCCGCGCCGCCCACGCGCGAGACGGACAGGCCCACGTTGACCGCAGGGCGCTGGCCTGCGAAGAACAGGTCGTTCTCCAGAAAGATCTGGCCGTCCGTGATGGAGATGATGTTCGTGGGGATGTAGGCGGACACGTCGCCCGCCTGCGTCTCGACGATGGGCAGCGCGGTCATGCTGCCGCCGCCCAGCGCGTCGCTCAGGTGCGCGGAGCGCTCCAGCAGGCGGGAGTGCAGATAGAACACGTCGCCGGGGTACGCCTCGCGGCCCGGCGCGCGCTCCAGCAGCAGGCTCATGGCGCGGTAGGCGATGGCGTGCTTGGACAGGTCGTCATAGACGATCAGCACGTCGCGGCCCTTGTGCATGAAGTGCTCGGCGATCGCGCAGCCCGCGTAGGGCGCGATGTACTGCAGCGTGTCCGGCTCGCCTGCCGTTGCACTGACGACGACACAGTAGGGCAGCGCCTCGCGGCGGCGCAGCGTCTCCACCAGCTGGGCCACGGAGCTGGCCTTCTGGCCGATGGCCACATACACGCACACGACGTTTTTGCCCTTCTGGTTGAGGATCGTGTCCAGCGCGATGGCCGTCTTGCCCGTCTGCCGGTCGCCGATGATGAGCTCGCGCTGGCCGCGGCCGATGGGGAACATCGAGTCGATGGCCAGCAGGCCCGTCTCCAGCGGCTCGTTTACGCTCTGGCGGTCGATGATGCCGGGCGCGGGCTCCTCGATGGGGCGGAATCCCTCTGGCGCGATGTCCGGACCGCCGTCGATGGGCGCGCCCAGCGCATCCACCACGCGGCCGAGGAATCCGTCGCCCACGGGCACGCCGGCGGTCTTGCCGGTGCGCGCCACGCGGCTGCCGGCCTCGATCTGCGCGTCGTCGCCAAAGAGGATGCAGCCCGTCTCGCCGCGGCGCAGGTCCTGCACCATGCCCTTTACGCCGCACTCAAAGAGCAGGATCTCGCCATAGGCGGCGTGTTCGAGCCCGTCGACGACGGCAATGCCGTCGCCCACGGACAGCACCGTGCCGACCTCGCTGCGCTCGGCCACCAGCCGGAACTCCGAGATGCCGGCGCGCAGCAGCGGAATGAGGTTGTCGCCGCCGCGGGCGGCCCCGGCCGCCTGCCCGACCTGCCTGCGCAGCTGCTCCAGGCGGCCGTCGGCGCTCCAGTCGTATACGTCGCTGCCCACGCTCAGGCGAAAGCCGCTGCGCAGCGACGGGTCCGGGACGATCTCCAGCGAGATCGGCCCGGCGTATTTGCCTGCCAGGAACGCGCGGATGCGCGCCTCCTGACCGGGATCGGGCGGCGTCACACACACGAGGCGCGCGACCGTGCCCGCTTTGCGCATGTCGCTCATGGCCTGTCCTCCTGCGCCGCCTGCGCCTCCTCGAGGAAGCGGTCATACAGCGCGCGGTCCGCCGCGGGATCGATCTCCCTGCCGGCGAGCTTTCCGGCCGCGCTGACGACCATGTCGGCGATGTCCTGCTTCGCGCCCTCCAGCATGGCGGCGCGCTCGCGCTCCGCGGCCTTGCGGGCCTCCTCGACCAGCTTGTCGGCCTGCTCCTGGGCGCGCTGCAGGCGCTCCTGTTTGCGGGCCTCGAGCTGGCGGTTGGCGTCGTCGGCCCGGCGCTGGATCTCCTCGTCCGCGGCCTTCAGGCGCGCGTCGTATGCGTCCAGCTTCTGCTGCGCGGCGGCGTCCTTCTCGGCCGCCTGGCGCTCGATCTCCTCGTAGTGCGCCTTGCGCTGGTCCATGAACGCGACGACTGGACGGTAGAGCAGCAGATACAGGCCCGTCGCGAGAATGATGAAGTTGAACAGATGCAGAAAGATCTGTTGAAAGTCGATGTTCAGGGGCATAACGTCACCTGGCGGGCGTTCGCCCGCTCCCTTTCTCCCGTCGGGGTTGGATTACAGCACGAAGATGACGAGGATCGCAACGATCAACGCATAGATGATCGCGGTCTCGACGAAGACCAGGCCGAGCATCAGCGTCGTACGGATGCTGCCCTCGGCCTCGGGCTGGCGCGAGATGGCCTCGGCGGACTTGGCGATGGCCGTGCCCATGGCGAGCGCGCCCAGGCCGGCGGCCAGGCCGATGGCGATGGCGGCGCTCAGCGCCTTGGCGGACGTGGTCATCTCAGCGGCGGGGGCCGCCTCCTGCACCTCTTCGGCGAGGGCGGGGCAGGCAAAGGCGCTCATCAACAGCGTGGCGGTCAGGCATACCAGCAGCAGGGCAGTAAACCGTTTCGTGAACTTTTTCATCGTATGATTCCTCCGTCCGATCATTTTGCGGCCGCCGTCGCGGCCTTTTTGGGGGACTTGGGCGCGTGCGGCTCGGTGACCTCGCCATAGAAGACCGAGGTCAGCATCGTCAGCACGTACGTCTGGATCAGCGCATGCAGCAGCGTGAACAGCACGGCGACGATCACCGGCAGCACGAAGCTGAGCGCCAGCGAGTAGTAGACCAGCTCCGTCACCAGCAGGCCGCTGAGCAGCGCGCCGAAGAGACGGAAGCTCATCGAGATGGGCAGCGAGAAGTCCTTGAGCGTCTTGCCCACGCCGCGCAGGCCGTTGCTCGTCAGGCCGCCCGACAGGATGACAAAGTAGCTCAAAAAGCCCATCGCGATTGCCGCATTGATGTCCGACAGCGGCGCGGGCAGCGCGATGGACGCGCCGTGCGTCGTCATCGCCTGCACGCCAAAGAGCTCAAAGAGCGTGCCGAAGAAGATATACACGCCTGCGCCGAAGATGTACGCGCCCAGGAAGCCGTTGCGGTGGGGGCTGTTGCTTTTGGCCAGGTTGCGGAAGAATGAGACCAGCTCCTCCACCACGAGCTGAAACCTGCCCGGCACGTACCGAAAGCGCGGAATGGCGAAGATGCGGATCAGCGCGGCCACAAGCAGCAGCAGGCCCGTCACCGTCAGGCCTGAAACGACGGAGGGGTTGACCTCCATGCCCAACAGGGCGACGTGGCTGTCCTCGTGCAGCACGGCGTCGCGCATGACCGCCTGGATGGACTCTTCCTGTCCGCCTCCGCCGCCGGTCAGGAAGATCAGCGCCAGGCACGCCGCCAACAGCAGCGCCGCGACGCCGACCGCCCTCTTTTTTCCCTTCATGACAAATATCCCTCTTTTCCGGGTGGCTTTGGAATCATCCCACATTATAGCGCCGGTTGCGATGGTTTGCAAGGAAACGCTTATACAAAATAAAAAAATTTTTTTGGAGCAAAATGAAGGCGGCCCCGCCGCACGGTCGTGCCGGGGAGCGGGACCGCATCAGAACGCCATCAGGAGAGCGTCATCAGGTACGCGAACGTCAGGTACATGCCGATGCACAGCAGCAACAGGCCAAACGACATGCTGCCGCTGATGAGCCGTCCGCTGCTGCGCAGCTCGTCCAGGCCGGCGGCCAGCGCGACGGTGAAGTCCGTCTTGATCGGCCGGCGGTGGTAGAACGTGTGGTTGAGCAGCGCCACAATCGCATTGAGCACGGTGCCCAGCGCATAGGTCAGGTGCGTGCCGACGGGCACGGGTCCGTGCTTCTTCGTCTGGCCCAGCAGCGTGTGGCGCAGGGCGATGACGATCGAGTCGGTCAGCTCGTCCAGCGCACGCGTGAGCGCGATCACCAGGGGATTGGGCAGCCAGCGCAGCAGCAGCGGGCGATAGAAGCCCTCCTCCAGGTCGAGCTTGGCCGGCCAGCGATCCGCGTAGACGCGCACGCCGCCTTCCCGCTGCATGAGCAGCCAGCGGATGAGCGCGTAGAGCACGGCGCCGATGCACAGCGACTGCGCCGCGCCGGTCAGGTTGGCGGCGGAGAAATAGGCGACGGCGTGCTCGGGCGACTGACCGTACATGAAGCCCTGCATCACCGAGGCGATGCGCGTCATGAACACGTTCGGCAGCACGCCCAGCAGCGGCGGCAGCACCGCCGCGCCGACCAGCGCGAAGGCGGACAGGCGGTTCATGTACCGGCCGTTGAGCGCGTCGTACTCCGCCTGGCAGGTGGCGTTCTTCTCCCAGAAGAGCGCGATGTACAGCTTGGCCATGTACGCCAGCGTCATGCCGCCGCTGGTCAGGAACAGGATCTCGACGAAGCGGTACAGGCCCGCGGGCTGTCCGGCCTCGCCCAGCAGCGCGATGTACTCGACGATGCCCTCATGCAGCAGCGACTTGCTGATGTATCCGCCAAAGAGCGGCACGCCCGCGATGCTCAGCGCGCCCATCAGGAACGCAAAGTGCAGCAGGGGCTTGCCGCGCCCGAAGCCGCGGATCTCGTTGAGGTTGAGCTTGTGCGCGTTCATGTAGACCACGCCGGCGCACAGGAAGAGCGTCAGCTTGATCAGCGAGTGGTTCACCATGTGCAGCGCCGTGCCCTGCACCGCCAGGGCGTTGTGCGCGCCCAGCAGTCCCTGCAGGCCCACGCCCACCAGGATGAAGCCGATCTGCGACATCGAAGAGCAGGCCAGCGTGCGCTTGAGGTTCGTAGAGAACAGCGCCAGCACCGCGCCCAGCACCATCGTCACGCAGCCGAAGAAGAGGATCACGTCGCCAAAGTTCGCATCGTGCAGGAACAGGTTGGACGAGACGACCAGGATGCCGAACACGCCCGTCTTGGTCAGAATGCCCGACAGCAGCGCGCTCGCCGGGGCCGGGGCCACCGCATGCGCCTTGGGCAGCCACACGTGCGCCGGGAACATGCCGGCCTTCACGCCAAAGCCGAAGAGCGTCAGCGCGCCGGGCAGGTACAGGGCAGCGGGGCTCTCCATCGCCGCGGCGGCCGCGCGCATGCCCGCAAAGGACAGCGTGCCCAGCTGCGCGTAGAGCAGGAACAGGCCCATCAGCGTCACCAGGCCGCCGATGACCGCGATGTACAGGTACGTCTCCGCGGCGCGCAGGGACTCGGCGCGCTCGTCGTGCGCGACCCAGGGATAGGACGCGAGCGACATGACCTCGAAGAAGACGAACGTCGTGAACAGGTCGTCGGAGAGGAACACGCCCACCGTCGCGCCCAGCGTCAGCAGGGTGAACAGGTAGTAGCGGTTGCGGTTGTGATAGTGGCGGAAGTACTCCGGCGAGAAGAGCGTCGTCATCAGGAACATGAACGACGCGATCGCCGTGTACAGCGCGCGCAGGCCATCCGCACGCAGCGTCAGGCCCATCGCACAGAAGCCCTCCAGCGCGAAGGCGCGTTCGCCGCCGCGCACGACGGCCAGCAGCAGCGCCGCGCTCAGCGCGAATTCAACGGCCGTCAGCGCGCAGCACAGCATGTCGCGCAGCCGCTTGTCGCGCCGTCCGCACAGGTAGGAGGCGACGGCGCCCGCCATCGGGAAGAAGACGAGCACGGGAAGCAACAGATTCACGGTCAGACCCCCTCCTCACAGCAGGCCGCCGGCGACGGCCTGAAAGTAATGGACGAGCGGCGTCGAGCACAGGCCCAGCAGCACGATCGCCGCGCACAGCACGACGAGCGGCGCCTTCATCAGCCAGCTCGGGTCGCGGTTTTCCCGGAAGGCGGCCATGCCGCCGTCGGACAGCGGGGAGAATGCCGCCATCACCACGACGTAGAGCAGATATACCGCCGTCAGGATCGCGGAGACGATCAGCGCCGCCGCGCCCAGATATCCCGGCGTGAAGCCGCTCTCCACCGCCGCGGTCAGCAGGTTCCACTTGCTGATGAAGCCCGCCAGCGGCGGCACGCCCACCAGCGCCAGCGCGGAGAGCGTGTATACGCTCATCGTGAAGGGCATCACGCGGAACGAACCGCGCAGATCCTGCACGTACTCCTCGCCCGTGCGCACGAGCACCGCGCCCGCGCAGTAGAACAGCACGATCTTCATCAGGCCGTGGAAGACCAGGTGCGACAGGCTGCCCGTCAGGCCGGCGGGCGTCATCAGCGCCGCGCCCAGCAGGATGTAGCTCAGGTTGCTGACCGTCGAGTAGGCCAGGCGGCGCTTGAAGTGCTGCTCGCGCACGGCCATCACCGAGCCATAGACGATCGTCAGCGCCGGCAGCAGCACCGCAATCGCCTGCGCCCAGGTGCCGGCGAGCAGGTCCGTGCCAAAGCTGTAGTAGATCAGGCGGATGCAGGCGAACGCGCCGGTGTTGACCACCGCCACCGCGTGCAGCAGCGCCGTCACGGGCGTGGGGGCCACCGAGGCCAGCGGCAGCCAGCCGTGCATGGGGAACATCGCGGCCTTGGTGGCAAAGCCGATGAACGAGAGCACGAACACCAGCAGCAGCAGGTTCTCGCGCCCAGCGATCGCCTCCTGCGCCAGCACCCCGCCGAAGCGGAAGGCCGTGTCGCCCTGGCCGAACGTCATGATGAACACCAGGCCGATGAAGGCCAGCGCCGCGCCGCTGATCGAATAGACCAGGTAGCGGCGGCCCGCCAGCGCGGACTTGGCGTCCATCTTGTGCGTGACCAGCGGCAGGGTGATCAGCGTCAGGCACTCGAAGAAGACGTAGAGCGTGAACAGATTGCCCGCCATCGTGATGAGCAGCGTCACGCCGTAGGTCATCGTGTAGAAGGTGAAGAAGGGCGTCTCGTGCTCCTCGTGGGCCATGTACTCAAACGCGTAGAGCGTGGCCAGCGGCCACAGGAACGCGATCAGGCCCATGAAGATGCTGCCCGCGCCGTCCAGGCGCAGCGTCAGCGCCAGGCTGTCCGTCATGTGCAGCAGCGTCAGCGACTCCGCCGGACGCACGATGAGCAGGCAGAGCGCCAGCACGGACGTGGCCGTCGTCACCACCTGTACGTAGATCGAGCGCCGGCGCCGGTCGTCCAGCTTCAGCAGCGGCATCACCGCGCCACCCGCGAGCGGGAGCAGGAATGTCAAGAGCATCAATGTCATGCGTATGCCTCCTCTCTTTCGCTCACAGGACGCCGCCCGCAATGGCCTGCAGGAAGGACGTCAGCGCACCCGGGAACATGCCCAGCAGCACGCACAGCGCCGCCAGCACGATCATCGGCACGGTCATCAGCGCCGTGGGCTCGGCCTTGGACAGCGCCGCCAGGTCGGCGTGCTCGCCGGGGAAGAAGCCGCGCGTCGAGATGGGCAGCAGGTAGCCCGCCGTGAGCAGCGCGCTCACCAGCAGCACCACCGGCCCCAGCCAGGCATAGACGATCCCGCCCATGGAGAGCGCGCCCTCGGCCAGGAACCACTTGCTCACAAAGCCGCCCGTCGGCGGAATGCCGATCAGCGCGACCGCACAAAGCGTGAAGCACCACATGACGATGGGCATCCGCTTGCCGATGCCGACGAGCTCGTCCACGCGCGTCTTGCCCGTCTTTTCGATGATCGCGCCCGCGCCCATGAACAGCGTGTTCTTGATCAGCGCGTGGCACACCACGTGCAGCAGCGCGCCCACGAAGCCGACCGGCGTGAGCGTGAACAGGCCGAAGAGCACGTAGGACACCTGGCTGACCGTCGAGTAGGCGAGGCGCTTTTTGAGCAGCGTCTCCTTGAACGCCAGCATCGAGCCCAGGAACACCGTCAGCACCGTCAGGCCCAGGAACAGCGCTTGCACCCATGTGCCGCGCAGGAAGTCCGGCCCCACCAGGAAGAACACGATGCGCAGGATGCCCAGCACGCCCGCCTTGGTGATGATGCCCGACAGCACCGCGCTGGCAGGGGAGGGCGCGACCGGGTGCGCCGTGGGCAGCCAGGCATGCAGCGGGAACATGCCCGCCTTGACGCCAAAGCCCAGCAGCGCCAGCGCCACGATGCCCAGCAGCAGCGGCTCATGGCCGGCCGCCTTCAGCGCGTCCAGCGTGCCGCCGGGCGTGAAGGACAGGCTCGTGCAGTAGAACTGCAGGAAGAAGATGCCCAGCAGCGCCAGCGACGCGCCGAACACCGAGTAGAGCAGGTACTTGACGCCGGCGGCCACAGCCTCGCGCGTCTGCGTGTGCAGCACGAGCGGCAACGAGAGCAGCGTCATCGCCTCGTAGAACATGTACAGCGTCACGAGCGTACCCGACAGCGACAGGCCCATCAGCGCCGCAAGCGTCAGCAGATAGAAGCCGTAGAAGCGCCGCTCATGCTGCTCGTGCGCCATGTACTCAAACGAGTAGAAGCCCACCATCGCCCAGACGAAGGCGATCAGCACGAGGAACAGGCGCGCGACGCCATCCGTGCGCAGCACCACGGGGATGGTATCCGTCAGATGGAACAGCGTGAGCTGCGTCTCGCCGCGCAAGAGCGTCGGCAGCGTAAGCAGCACCGTCAGCGCCAGCGCGGCGCCCGTGAACAGGTTGCGCGTGCGGCGCTCGTCAAAGGCCCTGACAAAGAGCACGAGCAGTCCGGCGGCAAGCGGCGCCGCCACGGGCAGCAGCAGCGAAAGGTCGCCTTGCATGGATTCAACACTCCTTCCTCACCGGTCAACCAAAGCACGTGAGACCCGCGGCGATCGCGTTCAGCACAGGCTGAGAGCACACGCCCAGCGCCACGTTCAGCGCGATGGCCGCGACCATCGCCACGGCGAAGGACGCGCGCGGATGGAAGCCGGCCGCCTCCGGATATTCGCGGATGGTCGGGCGGTAGATCGTGATGACCGTGCGCAGGAAGTACAGCGTGTTCAGCGCCGTGCTGATGGCCAGCACGAGCAGCACGAGCAGCATGCGCTCGCCGCCCGCCTCCATCGCGGCGGAGGCAAAGCACAGCTTGGACATGAACCCGCCCATGAACGGAATGCCGACCATGGAGAACGCGCCCACCACGAATGCAATGCCCGCGATGGGGTTGCGGTACGCGCTGCCGCGCAGGTCGCGGAACAGCCGGCGCTCGCCGGAGACCTCGCACAGGCCGCTGGTGGACAGGAAGAGCATGGACTTGGCCGCCGCGTGCGCGATGATGTGGAACAGCGCCGCCACCAGGCCCGCTTCCGTGCCCAGGCCGATGCCCATGAAGATGTAGCCGATCTGCGCCACGGACGAGTAGGACACCATGCGCCGGATGTCGCGCTCGCGAATGGCCGAGACAGAGCCCATCACAATGCCGACCAGCGCAAAGATCAGCAGCACATTGTCGATGCCCGAGTCGCGGATGACGTCCAGCCCGATCACGCGGTAGATGATCTTGATGAGCAGGAAGATGTAGCCCTTGCTCACCAGGCTGGAGAGCATCGCGCTGGAGGCCGGCGTCGAGTAGCCGTAGGCGTCCGGCAGCCACGTGTGGAACGGGAACAGCGCGCTCTTGATCGCCAGGCCGATGCACATCAGCGCGATGACGACCGTCAGCGGCTGATGGTACAGGCCCGTCTGCGCGAGCATGGTCACCTGCTCGCGGATGTCCTCCATCAGCAGGTGGCCGGTCAGGTCATACAGCAGCGTCAGGCCCAGCAGGAACAGACCGCTGCCCAGCAGGTTCATGATCATGTAGCGCGTGGCCGCGAACAGCGTGCGCCCCTTGATACGCGAGGTGATCAGCGAGCAGGCCGCAATGGTCATGATTTCGACGAATACGTAGGCGGTGAACAGGTCGTTGGTGTAGACCTGCGCCAGCAGCGCCGTGAGCAGCAGCTCGCACATGATGAAGTACAGGTTCTGCTTGCCGTTCTCCACGTGCTCCTCGATCTTCGTCAGGCCGCCGAGCAGGGAGATGAGCATGATCAGCGAGAACGCGAAGGCCGTCACGGCCTCCAGCACGCCCGCGCGGATCTCATTGCCCCACGGCGCGGGGAAGTGGCCCATCATGAACGTGTAGCTGCCGCCGTAGGCCGTCGTAAAGCCGATCAGCGCGGCCGACATGCACAGCACGGCCGACGTGACCACGATGGCCGTGCGGCGCGCCGCCCTGGCGGGCATGATCGACGTGAAGGATGCCGACGCCAGCGAGAGCAGAATGGAAAAGAACGGTATGTTCTGCCACAGCTCCACCTTACGGTTCCTCCTTTCGCACCATCGTGGCGATCTCGTCGATGTCCAGCGAATGGTAGCGCCGGTACAGACGCACCGTCAGCGCCAGCATGAGCGCCGACACGCTGACGGACACGACGATGCCCGTGAGCACCAGACCGCTGGGGATGGGGTTGATGTAGGCCTCCACGGACTGCACGCCGTTGACCACGATGGGCGCGCCGCGGCCCTCGATGTAGCCCTTGGCCGCCAGGAACAGGTAGATGGCGCTGTCCATCATCGAAAAGCCGATGATCTTCTTGATCATGTTGCGCTGCAACAGCAGCGTCGTAAAGCCGATGCCGAACAGGATGATCGCCGCGGCCTCTTCATAGTTGGTCAGGAGGTTCGCAAACATCACATATCCCCCTTCCGGAAGAGCGTATAGAACGCGTACATCGTGCAGCACACGACCATGCCCACCGCGATGTTGAGCGGCAGGATCAGACCGGAGGAGAGGATCGCGCCGGGCGTGCCCAGCGGGATGCCGCTTTCCAGATGATTGGCGCCGGTGAAGAACGAGTAGCTCTTGGACAGCGCGTAGAATGCCAGCGCGCAGAAGGAGATGACCTTGAACGTCTTGTACGTGAAGAAGCGCTCCGTCTTCTTGAAGCCAAATGCGTTCAGATACAGGATCAGGCCCGCGCCCATCACGGCGCCGCCCGAGAAGCCGCCGCCCGGCGACAGGTGGCCGTTGAGGATGATGTAGATGCCGAACAGCAGGATCAGCGGCACCAGGATGCGCGCGGACGCCTGCAGGATGATGTCGTTCTTGGGCTCGTAGATGCGGTCGTTGGCCTCGGCGTCGAGCTTTTCCTGCGAGGCAGCGCCCTTGTTCTCCTGTGCGACGCGCAGCAGGATCAGCACGCTGCAGGCGGCGATGAACAGCACGTGGCTCTCGCCCAGGGTATCGAACGCACGGTAGTCCAGGATCATACCCGTCACGATGTTGACCGCGCCGGTCTCCTGCAGACCCTTTTCGATGTAGCGTTCGGACACCTCGTTGTTGATCGGGTTCTCCTCATCGCCAAAGTGCGGCAGGTCCGAGACCGTCTCCAGCAGCACCAGGATTACCGACAGACAGATCACCACCGACAGCAGGGCGTACAGCGCGTTGATCAACTTGCGCCCGCGCGTGCGCGACCAGTTGTGAATCCGGTCGAACATGGCCTGCTCCTTGGCCTGCGCCTCGGCGTGGCGGGCGTACATGGCGTCCTCGCGCTCGCCGATGCTCTCGCTGGAGAGCATCGGGCTTTCCGGCGCGGGCTCGGTCAGGTCGCGCTCCATCTCCTGCTCCAGGCGCGAGCCGCCGCCGCGGATCCAGCGGTCCAGGCGGCCGAAGAGGCTGTTTTCGTAATCATTCTTCAGCTTTGCCATTTTGCTTGCCTCCCTGCGCGTCCTTTTGTATGTCGATCGCGTGGATCTTCTTGAGCGTGACGAACATGAGCAGGCTGGTCACGCCCGCGCCGACCGCGGCCTCCGTGATCGCCAGATCCGGCGACTGCAGCAGAATCCAGATGATCGACATGGCCAGGCTCTGGGACATGAAGATGATCAGCGAAGTGAGCAGGTTCTTGGTCAGGCTGACCGAGACGGCGCACACGAGAATGAACAGGAGCAGCAGCACGTTGAGAAATTCCATTACTTGTGCACCTCCATTTCGCGCTCGATGTGCTCGTTGGTCGTGATCTCCAGCCGGCAGACCAGATGGCTGGACACGGGGCTGGTGATCCACAGCATCAGGATGACCAGCACCAGCTTGAGCGAGGTGAACGTCGCGCCCTCGGCCACGATCAGCGAGAGCAGCACGAAGAGGATGCCCAGCGTGTCGTTCATGGCCGCGGCATGCATGCGGTTGAGGACGTAGCGGAAGCGGTACACGCCCACGACGCCGACCATCAGCACGAACAGGCCGCAGGCCATCAGCGCGGCGGACAGCGCAAAGCGCAGATACTCAAGCATCGGTCTTCGCCCCCTTTTCCGCTTCCTTCTGCTTGCGCTCCAGGTATACGCCCATGTAGACCTTTGTGAGCAACACCACGGCCAGGAAGCCGAGCATCGTGTAGATCAGCGAGATGTCGACCAGGTAGCCCTCACCCATCGCCAGGGCGAGCACGCAGATGGTGGTCGTGACGATCGTGCTGACCATGTTGACCGCCACGATCCGGTCCGCGATGCGCGGGCCGCGGATGGAACGGATGAGGCATGCGAAGAGCAAAATGCCCAACACCACGAGGGCGACGCTGAACATCGCCTGATAGCAGTTTTCCATCAACGCTTCCCCTCCATCTTCAGCAGGCGGCGCTCGAAGTCGGAGTCATCGACCCCGTCGCCGAGCGTCTTGTCCAGGGCATGCACGATAAACCGGTCGCCCTCTACCAGCACGGTGATCGTGCCGGGCGTGAGCGTGATGGAGTCGGCCAGCACCGCGCGCGCGGGGTCGGTCTGAAGCTTGGTATGGAACTCGATCAGTTCCGGCTCCACCTCATACTGAGGCGAGAGGATCAGGCGCATGACGTGGATGTTGGCCTTGAAAATCTCCACCAGGAGCGTCCACAGATACGCGAGCGCACGCGGCAGGCGCTGCAGCGCGTGCAGGTCCTGAGCGGGCCCGTACCCCATGAACTTCCAGGCGAACAGGTACAGCGCGGCGCAAAGAAAAAGCCCCAGCAGGGCAATTTCGGTGGTCCACTGTCCGTTAAAGATCACCCACATCATAAAGAACACAACGAACATGACGACGCCTCCTTTATGATTGTCGAAGTTATTGTACCGCCGGCTTGCGGCCTCGTCAAGCACATAAAGAAAAATAAACAAGGGGAGATTTGGAAGGAACAGATCTGCCCCTTATAAATTCGAAGAAAAGGATGCGCTCAGGGGCGGGCATAGCGCGCCGGCCCCTGGGCGTACAGGTCGTTGCCCTGGCTGTCCACCGCTACGATCAGCGGCAGATCCTCCACCGTCAGTTCGCGGATGGCCTCTGTGCCCAGGTCCTCGAACGCCAGCACGCGCGCCCCCTTGACACAGCGGGCGATCAGCGCGCCCGCGCCGCCCGTGGCCGCAAAGTACACCGCGCCGTTTTCTTGGATCGACTCCACGACTGCCGGCTTGCGAAAGCCCTTGCCGATCATCGCGGCCAGGCCCAAACCCAGCAGACGCGGGGCATAGGCGTCCATGCGGCCGCTGGTCGTCGGCCCGCACGAGCCGATCACGTCGCCGGGCAGCGGCGGGCATGGACCCACGTAGTAAATCGCCTGGTCCCGCAGGGAGACGGGCAGCGGCTGCCCTGCGTCCAGCAGCGCGCACAGGCGCTTGTGCGCTGCGTCGCGCCCGGTGAGCACCGTGCCCGAGAGCAGCACGCTGTCGCCCGCGCGCAGCCGAGCAAGCGCCTCACGGTCAAACGGGGCGGTGATGCGAATGGACATGCGAATCTCTCCTTTCATCCGTCACAGTACGGCGCGCTTGTGGCGCGCGGCATGGCACTGCATGTTGACCGCCACAGGCAGGCCAGCCAGGTGTGTGGGCGCCTTGGCCGCATGCACGGCCAGCGCCGTCACGTCGCCGCCCAACCCCTGCGGGCCGATGCCCAGGCGGTTGATGCGCTCGAGGAGCTCCCGCTCGATCCGCGCAAGCTCCGGATCCGGCGAGGGCGCGCCCGCGTCGCGCAGCAGCTGGCGCTTGGCCAGCAACATGCAGCCCTCGGCCGTGCCGCCGATGCCCACGCCCACCACCACGGGCGGGCACGGATTGGCGCCGGCCAGGCGTACCGTCTCCACGACGAAGTCCAGCACGCCCTCCAGCCCCTGCGCGGGCGTGAGCATGCCCAGCCGGCTCATGTTCTCACTGCCAAAGCCCTTGGGCGCGACGGCGATCTCCACCTGCTCACCGGGCACGATGCGCGTGTAGAGCACGGCGGGCGTGTTGTCGCCGGTGTTCTTGCGCGTCAGCGGGTCGAGCACGGAGTTGCGAAAGCATCCGTCCCGATAGGCGCGGCGCACGGCGCGGTCCACCGCCTGCGTCAGGTCGCCGCCCGACAGGTGCACGTCCTGGCCCACGTCCATGAACACCACGGCCATGCCCGTATCCTGGCAGATGGGCATGCGGCGCGCGCAGGCGAGGCGGTCGTTCTCAATGAGCTGGCGCAGAATCTCGCGCCCGAAGGGCGAGCGCTCGCGCGCAAGGCCCTGCTCCAGCAGCGTCAACACATCCTCGCCGATCTCGCAGCAGGCGCTGCGGCACAGGGCGTATACGGTCTCTTCGATGCGGCCGATGTCGATTTCCCGCATGGCAATCCCCTCTCCGATGAATGGTCTGTCGTCTTGCGACGCCTCCATGATACCGCATGCGCGCGCGCGAATCAACATCGTATTTTATGGACGTCCCATACGACTTTTTGAACAATACCCCTCGCATTTTCCCGCAGGTTGCGTGTATAATAACAGATGGGCTCCCATGCCGGGAGATATTTTAAGGAGGCAACAGCATGAAGACGGGGCTTGTGCTTGAAGGCGGCGGCATGCGCGGCGTGTACACCAGCGGCGTGCTGGACGCGATGATGGACGCCGGCCTTCGCGTGGACTATGTGATCGGCGTTTCGGCGGGCGCGAACAACGGCGTATCGTTCGTATCCGGCCAGCGGGGGCGCTCCATCCGCATCAATCTGAACTACATCGGCGACAGCCGCTATCTGAGCGTGCACAACCTCGTGCGCGAGCGATCGCTGTTCGGCATGAAATTCCTGTTCGAGGACATCGCCAACCGGCTGGATCCGTTCGACTATGAGGCGTTCCTGGCCTCGCCTGTGGAGTTCGTCGCGGGCGTGACGGATGTGAAGACCGGCCGGCCCGCCTACTTCAACAAGTCGTACATGAATCACGACTCGACCGTGCTGCGCGCGTCCTCGTCCATCCCGATGTTCTCGCCGGCGGTGCGCTTCCTGGGCGGCGTGTACCTCGACGGGGGCACGACCGATCCCATCCCGTTTGACAGGGCCATGGCGGACGGATGCGAGCGCTTCATCGCCGTGCTCACGCGCGACCGCGGCTACGAGAAGAAGCCCGAGCCCCTGCGCGGGGCGTACAGGCGGATGCTTGCCTCCACGCCGGCCATGATCGACGCGCTCGACCGGCGCAGCGAGGTCTACAACGACCAGCGCAGGCGGCTGTTTGAGCTGGAGGCGGTCGGCACGGCGCTGGTGGTGGCGCCGTCGTCTCCGCTGGCGCTGGACCGCTTTGAGAAGGACAAGGACAAATTGCGGGCCGCCTATGAGGAAGGGGTGCTCGACGCACGCCGCCTGATGCAGGGCCGGCGCGAAACGCTGCGGGATTGGGGCATGCTCGCATAAGGGGGACGAACATGGAACTGAACGCGAAGAACATCAAGAAGATCCTGCTGCTCTCGACGTTTGCCATCGTGCTGTTCTGGGCGGTGCAGAACCTGTCGCAGGTGATTGCCGCAGGCCGCTATGTGCTGAACCTGGCCTCGCCGTTTCTGATCGGCCTGGCCGTTGCGTTTGTGCTCAGCGTGCCCATCGAACTGATCGAACGCGCGTTTACGCGTCCGCGTAAAAATGGCAAGCCTCTGTGCAGGCCGGGTACGCGCTGGCTGCGCCCGGTGAGCCTGCTGCTCTCCGGCGCGTTTGTCGTCGCGCTGATCGGCTTTGTGCTGCTGATGGTCATCCCGCAGCTGATCGACACCGTGCGCCTGCTGGCCGACGCGATCATCGCCTACCTGCCCAAGACGCAGGAGTGGTTCAACCAGCTGGACTTGTACCTGGCGGACTATCCCGAGTATCAGGAGATGGTGCGCGACCTCGTTCCCAGCTGGCAGAACATCGTCAACACCGTCGCCTCCTGGCTGACGGGCCTGGCCGGCACGGCGCTGAGCTCCTCCGTGGGCGCGGCGACGACGATCTTCAACGGCGTGTTCGACACGTTCCTGACGATCGTGTTCGCGATCTACGTATCGGTGCAGAAGGAGCGGCTGGCGCGCCAGTGCAAGCAGCTGCTGTATGCGTTCCTGCCCGAACGCTGGGTGGACAGGACGATCGAGGTGGCCCGCCTGACGCACGACACGTTCTTTAGCTTCGTGACCGTGCAGTGCACGGAGGCGACGATCCTGGGCGCGCTGTGCTTCATCGGCATGACGATTTTCCGCTTCCCGCACGCGCTGCCCATCACCGTGATGCTGTGGATCACCGCGCTCATCCCGATCTTCGGCGCGCTGATCTCCACGATCCTGGGCGCGTTCCTGATCTTGGTGATCAATCCGATCCAGGCGCTGTGGTTCGTGCTGTTCATCATCGTGCTCCAGCAGATCGAGAGCAACCTGATCTACCCGCGCGTGGTCTCGGCTTCGCCCATCGGCCTGCCGGCCATCTGGGTGCTGCTGGCGGTGACGGTTGGCGGCAGCTTGATGGGCGTGCTGGGCATGCTGGTGGCGGTGCCCACGACGTCCGTCGTCTATACGCTGGTCAAGCGGTCCATGCACGCGCGGCTGGAGCAGCGGCATATCGATGCGGCGAAGATCTGGCGGGGCCGAAGCGGCGCGGAACGCGTGCAGCCAAACAGGGGAGGAAAGCGGAAATGAACGGAATCAAACTGGGCGTGATTGGCGCGATGGAACTGGAAGTGGAGGCGCTGCGCGCAGCGCTCGTAGGTGCGCGCAGCGCGCAGCGCGCGTCGATGACGTTCTATGAGGGGGCACTGCGCGGCCTGCCGTGCGTGGTGGTGCGCTGCGGCATCGGCAAGGTGAACGCCGCGCTGTGCGTGCAGCTGCTGCGCGATCTGTTCGGCGTGACGCATGTGCTCAACACGGGCGTGGCGGGTTCGTTGTCTGCGCAGCTGGACATTGGCGACATCGTCGTGTCGTCGGACGCGGCGTATCACGACGTGGACGTGACGGCGCTGGGCTATCCGGCCGGACAGATGCCGGGCATGCCCGCGGCGTTCCCCGCGGACGCGGATCTGATCGCCCGGGCGCAGGCCGCCTGCGCGGCCGTCGCGGCGGACGTGCATGCACAGACGGGCCGCGTGGTGAGCGGCGACCAGTTCGTCGCGCAGGGCGCGCGCAAGGACGTGCTCGCGCGGGAGTTTGGCGGCCTGTGTACGGAGATGGAGGGCGCGGCTGTGGCGCACGCGGCGTCGGTGAACGGGTTACCCTTCGTCATCCTGCGCGCGATCTCGGACAAGGCCGACGACAGCGCGCACATGGACTATCCGACGTTCGAGCGCGCGGCGGCCGCGCGCTGCGCAGCCATCGTCGAGGAGATGGCCGCGCGCATGGCATGACAGACAGCGGGGGCGGCATGGCCAAAGCCATGCCGCCCCCTTGTGCTTCTCAGAGCCGCCGCTCCATCCACGCGGCGATGTCCGCATAGACCGTCTCGCGGTCCGGCTCGTTGAGAACTTCGTGCCGGTCCTTGGGGTACAGGCGCAGGGTGACGTCCCGCATGCCCATGCGCCGGTAGTCCTCGTACAGGCGCGTCACGCCCTTGCCCATGTCGCCCAGCGGGTCGCATTCGCCGGAGGCGAGCAGCAGCGGCAGCGAGCGCGGCATCGCCGCCAGACGGCGCGCGTCGCTCAGGTGCAGCATGCCTGTGAACAGGTCGCGATAGGCGCTGACCGTGAAGACAAACGAGCACAGAGGGTCGGCACAATAGCGATCGACGACCCGCTCGTCCCGGCTGATGAAGTCGTTTTGGGTGCGCGCGGGCTCGAACGGCCGGTTCAGCCCGCCCAGCGCCAGCCGGTTGACCAGCGCGCTGCGGTAGCGCGGGCCGCGCGTGCGCGTGAGCAGCGAGGCGAGCGCGCGCCCTGCCAGCGCAGCCGCGCGCGGCTGATGGCCCGTGCCGACGATGACGGCGCCTGAAAGATCCTGCGCGTGCAGCTGGATATAGTTGCGCACGACAAACGAGCCCATGGAGTGGCCCAGCACGAACACGGGCATGCCCGGATACTGCGCCTGGATGCGCCCGCGGTGGCGGTGCACGTCCTCTACGAGGCAGTCAAAGCCGTCGCGCCCGGCAAAGTAGCCAAGGTCCTGCGCCGAGGCGGCGCTGAGGCCGTGGCCGAGATGATCGTGCCCGCTGACCACAAACCCGCGCGCGGCCAGCGCACGCGCGAACCCGTCGTAGCGGTCGATGTATTCGACCATGCCGTGCGCGAGGATCAGCGCGGCGCGCACGGGGGATTCATCCGGGGCCGGCGTCCACGTGACGGCGTGCAGCTGCGTTTTGCCGTCGGAAGAGGGGAGTCTCCATTCGGTCCTGGTCGCCATGGGCGGATCTCCTTTCGTGCTCAAGCGTCCTTTGCAAACCGCTCGATCTGGGCGACGACCTGCGACGTGCCGTCGGCGTCCGGCAGCGCGCGCATGGCGTCTGCGAGCCCGCCGCGGGCCTGCCACAGCGCGTCCAGCGCGCGCTCCAGGCTCTGCGGATTGAGGTCCTCCTGCATCAGCACGTGCGCCAGGCCGCGCGACTGGAGCGAGCGCGCGTTGAGGATCTGGTCGCCGCGGCTGGCGGAGGCGGGGTAGGGCACGAGCAGCGCCGGCTTTTGCAGCGCCAGGATCTCCGAGAGCGTGTTGGAGCCCGCGCGAGAGAGCAGCAGGTCCGCGCAGGCGAAGGCGTCGGGCAGCTCCTCCTGCAGGTATTCAAACTGGCGGTAGCCCGCCGTGCCCTCCAGCGAGGGGTCGAGGTTGCCGCGCCCGCACACGTGCAGCACGTCGTAGCGCACGAGCAGCTGCGGCAGCGCCTCGCGCAGCACCCTGTTGACGCTCTGCGCGCCCAGGCTGCCGCCGATCATCATCAGCACGGGCTTGGAGCCGTCAAAGCCGCACAGCGCCAGCCCGCGGGCGCGGTCGCCCGCGAACAGCTCCGGCCGCAGCGGCGTGCCGGTGCACACGCCCTTGCGCCCCATGGCCCTGGCCGCCTCGGGGAACGTGGTCAGCACGGCGCTGGCAAAGGGGGCGGAGAGCTTGTTGGCCAGTCCAGGCGTGATGTCGCTCTCGTGCACGAGCACGGGGATGCGGTGCAGCGCCGCGCCATAGACGACCGGCACGCTGACAAAGCCGCCCTTGGCAAACACCACGGCCGGCCGCAGCCGGCCCAGCAGCGACTGCGCCTGAAACGCGCCCGCCACCACGCGGAAGGGGTCGGTGAAATTCTTGAGGTCGAAGTAGCGGCGCAGCTTGCCGCTCTGGATCGCGTGATAGGTCACGCCGGGCAGCGGCTCCACGAGCGAGCGCTCGATGCCTGTGCGCGTGCCGATGTAGTGGACGTCCCATCCGTCCCGCTGCAATCGGGGGATGAGCGCCAGGTTGGGCGTCACGTGGCCGGCGGTGCCGCCGCCGGTGAGCACGATGCGTTTCAAGGGAAAGCCCTCCTTCACGGCGCGGCGGGCCGCGCGCATGTCATAGCACCCTTATTATACCATGCCTGTGGGCAAGGTTGCCGTTTTTTTCTGAAAAAAACAGCGTTCCCGATCGCGTGCTTCGTGCAGGCGGAACAAGGGAATTGCAAAAAAAGGGGAGGGTTGCAAGAATGTGTCGATTTGCGCGGAAAACCCATTTTCAAAGCATGGAAGATGCGCTATAATAGATTGGGTATGGTACCAAAAGGACTGATCGCGCCGTGCTTTTCGGCGCCGAGAGGAAGGAATACCGGCATGACAGAATCCCTGCGCGACGTCGCAACCGAACGCTTCCCCACCCGCCCGATTGCGCCGCTTGGCATCATCGCCATGCGCGGCACTGAGCACATGGGCGCCGTCGTGAACGATTACCTGATGCGCTGGCAGCACGCGGATGATGAGAGCGAATGGCTGCACAGCTTCCCCGGCTACGAAGACAACGGCTTCCTGATCGACGCGCACTGCCCGCGCTTCGGCACGGGCGAGGGCAAGGGCATGCTCAGAAGCAGCGTGCGCGGCTATGACCTGTACATCCTGTTGGACATGGGCGCCTACAACTGTACGTATAAGATGTACGGTCGCGAGGTGCCCATGACGCCCGACGAGCACTACGCCGACCTCAAGCGCATCATCGCCGCGGCCGGCGGCAAGGCCAAGCGCATCACCGTCATCATGCCGATGCTCTACGAGGCCCGCCAGCACCGTCGCGTCTCCCGCGAGTCCATGGACTGCGCGCTGATGCTCCAAGAGCTCACGCGCATGGGCGTGGAGAACATCATCACCTTCGATGCGCACGACCCGCGCGTGCAAAACGCCATTCCCCTCTCCGGATTTGAGAACTTCATGCCCACCTACCAGATGCTCAAGGCGCTGCTGCGCAGTGAAAAGGACCTGCAGCTGGACAAGGACCACATGATCGTCATCTCCCCGGACGAGGGCGCCATCCAGCGAAACATCTACTACGCCTCCGCCTTGGGCCTGAACCTGGGCATGTTCTACAAGCGCCGCGACTACACCCGCGTCGTCGACGGCCGCAACCCCATCATCGCTCACGAGTACCTGGGCGAGTCCGTCGAGGGCAAGGACGTCTTCGTCGCCGACGACATCATCTCCAGCGGCGAGTCCGTGCTCGACCTGGCCCGCGAGCTCAAGGCCCGCAAGGCCCGCCGCATCTATGCCGCCGGCACCTTCGCGCTCTTTACCAACGGCCTGGATGCCTTCCACAAGGCCTATGCCGACGGCATCATCAGCAAGATCATCGCCACCAACCTCACCTACCGCACGCCCGAGCTGCTCGCCGCACCCTGGTTTGCGGAGGCCGATATGTCCAAGTACATCGCCTACATCATCGCCACCCTCAACCACGACCGCACGCTCTCCGGCCTGCTCAATCCCTGGAATCGCATCAAGGCGCTGCTGGAGCGCTACCGCAACGAACAGGCCCAGAGCGGTATTCGACTGGTCTGAGTTCAATCCCCGCTTCGGCGGGGATTTTTTTGATTATGATATACATTGACAGACGATGTATTGCTTGATATAATGTATCTCGGAGGTGATCGCATGGCGTTGACGGCGGATATTCTGCGCGGATATACGGACTCGATTCTGCTGTGTCAGCTCTCGCGGGGCGACAGCTATGGCTACCGGCTCAACAAGCGCGTGTCGTCGCTCAGCGACGGGGCGTTTGAGCTCAAGGAGGCGACGCTCTACACGGCGTTTCGCCGGCTGGAGACGGCGGGGCTCATCCGCTCCTACTGGGGCGACGAGCACAGTGGCGCCAGGCGGCGCTACTACGCGCTGACGCAGGCGGGGCGGGAGCGGCTGGAGCGCGACCGCGCCCAGTGGCGTGAGACGCGGGCGTTGCTGGACAGACTGCTGGAGGACGGGACGGACGAAACGGAGGGGTGGAGATGAACGCGAGCGTCAAGCGAATCGTAGAGATCGTCTTTCAGGACGTGAAGCTCACGGACGAGGTGCGGGCCTTGCGCGAGGAGGTCATGAACAACTGCCAGGAGCGCTACGAGGACCAGCGCGCCCAGGGCAGGGACGAGGACGAGGCCATCGACGCGGTGGTGGAGAGCCTGCGGGGCATGGAGGAGGTGCTCGCCGCCTATCCGCGCGCACAGGCAGGCGCGGAGGAGCCCGAGGAACCGGAGGAGCCTGAGGAATCCGAAGAGGCGGAGGAGGAGACGCAGGCCGAGCTGCGATTTGACCTGGAGGGCGTTTCGCACCTGCGCGTGAGCCTGCGCCATGAGGACGTGCAGCTCGTCGCGGGCGAGGCGGATGTCGCCGTTGTGCGCCTGATGGGCGGCGGCATGGAAGCGCGGCGGCAGGGCGACACGCTGATCGTGCGCAGCAGGGAGGATGCGGCGGAGCGCGGCGGCCTGGGCTGGCTGTCGCACCTGTTTGGCGGTCCGGGCGGCTGCGCGGCTCGCGTGGAACTGCCGGCGGATGCGGGCATCTGCGTCTTTGCCGGCACGCAGAGCGGCGACGTGTCGGTGCAGGGGCTGTCGCTGCGGGAGCTCGAGGTGCAGACCGTGAGCGGCGATGTGAACCTGACGGCGGGCTGCACGCGGGCGCGCATCAAGACGGGCAGCGGCGACATCAACGCCAAGATGAACGCGGACGAGGCGTCGTTTCAGACGATGAGCGGCGACATGCGGCTGGAGGGCGCGTGCGACGGGATCGAGACGACGACCGTCAGCGGCGACATCCGCGTGTGGGGCATGTTTCAACGTGCGGCCTTGTCCTCGGTCAGCGGCGACGCGGCGCTCGAGGCGGACGTGAGAATCGAGAAGGTGTTCGCCAAGAGCGTCAGCGGCGACGTGCGCATCCGCCTGAACGGCGTGCGGGGCGTGTGCGCCAGGCTGAAGACGCTCAGCGGCGATGCGCGCTGCCGCCTGCCCGAGAGCGGGGACGCGGCCGTCCGGGTCGACGCGCAGACCGTCTCGGGCGACATCACCGTCGAGTAGGTAGCGGCGGCAGGCGCAGCAGCGGCCGCGCAAACAGCAGCAGCGCGGCGGGCAGCGCCGCACAGGCGCACAGGGCCGCGCCCAGCGACGGCAGGCGCGTGAGCCCGAGCGCGAGCAGGCTGCCCAGCGTCCGCGCCGCGGCATAGGTGAAGACGTAGAGCAGCATCTGCCCCGAGGCCGCCTGCGCTCGCGGGACGGACAGGCTCACGTACTGCGCCATCGCAAACGCGCACACGATGACGCCATCCACGCACAGCGCCTGTGCGGCAATGGCCGCGGCGGGCGAACGCGAGAGCCCCGTCAGCAGCAGGCGCAGCGCCATGCCCGTAGCGCTCAGCAGCAGCAGGCGCGGCGCGCCCAGGCGGCGCAGCAGCCGGTCGGCGAAGAGCAAAAACGGGATCTCCGACAGCGTGCCCACCAGCGCGCCCAGACCGACGTGCGCGCGCGTGCCGTGCAGCGACTGCGTCATGAACAGCCCGTACAGCGCATAGAAGACGCCCTGCGCCGCCTGCAGGCACAGCGCGAAGAGCAGCAGCGTCCGCAGTTCCCGCCTGCGCAGCAGGGAGAGGAACGGCGGGCGCCTTTTTGCGCCGCCGGGGGCCTGCGCGGTGCGCGAGGCGAGCAGCAGGCTGCACGCGCCGCCCAGCGCGTACAGCGCGCACACGGACGGCACAAAGCGCTCGATGCCCCCATCCAGAAACGCGCCCAGCAGCAGGCTGCCCAGCGCATAGGAGACCGTGCCCGCCATGCGCAGCCGTCCAAAGCCCAGCCCCGCCGCATGCAGGCGTGAGAGCGCCAGCGCCTCGCCCAGCGGCGACACGCACGTGGAAAAGCAGGAGAACAGCGCCGTCGCGCACAGCAGCGGCCAGAATCCGCGCGCGGGGAGGAAGCACAGGCTCGACAGCGCGCACAGCCCGTAGACTGCGCACAGCGCCAGCGCCCGGCGGCGCGCCCGGTCGGCCAGCGCGCCCGTGACGGGCAGCGCAAACAGCGCCACCAGCGGCCCCGCCGCCATCAGCAGGCTCACCTGCCCGGCGTCCATGCCCCGCGCCGCATAGAAGAGCGTCACGAAGCCGTTGAACGCGCTGGAGGCCGCGTACTCCGCCGCATAGTATCCCGCAATCCGTCCCCTCAGGCCGCCTTGCGCCACGTCCATCCTCCTTCGCAGGTTCACATCTCCTCCCTAAAGTTCCCTGAAACGACCGCGCGCATGCAGTGGAAAATTCCGCGGTTTCTGTCTATGTTCCCCTTGAATATCCGCGCGCATGCTGGTATAATGGGCTTTGCTTCGGGCATTGGAAGCACAAGATGTTGTGTCTATAAATTCTTTGGAGCACAAATTATGCCCAAGTGGTGGATATACGGGAAGGGGAGAGCGTGCGATGACGGATACGATCAAAAAGCGCGACGGGCGGCAGGTGCCCTTCGACGAGACGAAAATCGAGGAGGCCATCCTCAAGGCCTTCAAGGCCACGGGCAGCGCCAAGGGCCACGAGACGGCGCAGGAGCTGACGCGCCAGGTCGTGGAGGCGCTCGACCGGGATGAGGACATCGGCGTGCCCACCGTCGAGGACGTGCAGGACATGGTCGAGAAGAAGCTCATCGAAAACGGCTATGTGCGCACAGCCAAGGCGTATATCCTCTACCGCGCGGAGCGCAGCCGGGCGCGGGAGATGAACACGCGCCTGATGAAGATCTTCGAGGACATCACGTTCAAGGACGCGGCCGACTCGGACATCAAGCGCGAGAACGCCAATGTCAACGGCGATACCGCCATGGGCACGATGCTCAAGTACGGCTCCGAGGGCGCCAAGATGTTCTACGACATGTACGTGCTCAACCCCGAGCACTCCAAGGCGCACCGCGAAGGCGACATCCATATCCACGACCTGGACTTCCTGACGCTGACGACCACCTGCACGCAGATCGACATCCTGGAGCTGTTCAAGGGCGGCTTCTCCACGGGCCACGGCGTGCTGCGCGAGCCGCAGGACATCCAGAGTTACTCCGCGCTGGCCTGCATCGCGATCCAGTCCAACCAGAACGACCAGCACGGCGGCCAGTCGATCGTCAACTTCGACTACGGCATGGCGCCGGGCGTGGCCAAGACGTTCGTCAAGACGTACCGCTCGCGCCTGGCCGGCGCGCTGGAGCTGCTGGCCGACGACGCGCACGCGGACGACACGGCGCGCGCGCTGCTCCAGGCGCTTTCGCGCCAGGGCCTGACGCCCACGCTGGAGCGCACGCAGGCGTACGACGAGGCTGAGCATGCGCTGCTGCTGGAGCGGACCGACGAGCAGACCGCCCGGCGTATCGCGGACTTTGCGCAGCGCCGCGCCTTTGCCGATACGGACAAGCGCACCTTCCAGGCGATGGAGGCGTTCATCCACAACCTGAACACGATGCACTCGCGCGCGGGCGCGCAGACGCCGTTTTCCTCGATCAACTACGGCATGGACACCTCGCCCGAGGCGCGCATGGCGATCCGCAATCTCCTGCTGGCCACGGAAGCGGGCCTGGGCGGCGGCGAGACGCCGATCTTCCCGATCCAGATCTTCCGCGTCAAGGAGGGCGTCAACTACAACCCCGGCGATCCCAACTACGACCTGTTCCGCCTGGCCATCCGCACCAGCGCCAAGCGGCTGTTCCCGAACTTCTCGTTCGTCGACGCGCCGTTCAACCTCAAGTACTACAAGCCCGGCCATCCCGAGACGGAGATCGCCTACATGGGCTGCCGCACGCGCGTCATCGGCAACGTCTACGACCCCGAGCGCGAGATCTGCAACCGCCGCGGCAACCTGTCGTTTACGTCGATCAACCTGCCGCGCCTGGCCATCGAGACCCACGGCGACGTGGAGCGCTTCTTCCAGCTGCTCGATGAGCGCATGAATCTGGTGATCGATCAGCTCAACGAGCGCTTCGAGATCCAGGCGCGCAAGCGCGTGAAGAACTTCCCGTTCCTGATGGGCGAGCACGTGTGGCTGGACAGCGAAAAGCTGGGCTGGGAGGACGAGGTGCGCGAGGTGCTCAAGCACGGCACGCTGTCCGTGGGCTTCATCGGCCTGGCCGAGACGCTCAAGGCGCTCATCGGCAAGCATCACGGCGAGAGCATGGCCGCGCAGAACCTGGGCCTGGAGATCATCGGGCACATGCGCCGGCGCATGGATGAGGAGAGCCGCAGGACCGGCATGAACTACACCCTGCTCGCCACGCCCGCCGAAGGCCTGTCCGGCCGCTTCCTGCGGCTGGACCGCGCGCGCTACGGGGTGATCCCCGGCATCACCGACCGCGAATACTACACCAACAGCTTCCACATCCCGGTGTACCATCCGATTGGCGCGTTTGACAAGATCCGCCTGGAGGCGCCCTATCACGAATTGACCAACGCCGGGCACATCAGCTACGTGGAGATGGACGGCGACCCGCTGCAGAACCTGGACGCCTTCGAGGCCGTCGTACGCTGCATGCACGACGCGGGCATCGGCTACGGCTCGATCAACCACCCGGTCGACCGCGACCCGGTCTGCGGCTACAACGGCATCATCGGCGACACCTGCCCCCACTGCGGCCGCGCGGAGGAGGAGGTCCACTTCGAGCGCATCCGCCGCATCACGGGCTATCTGGTGGGCACGATGGACCGCTTCAACGACGCCAAGCGCGCCGAGGTCGGCGACCGCGTCAAGCATGGCGTCTGAGGCGGGGAGGGATGCTTTGTGAACATCCGCATCGCGGGTACCGTCGGCGATTCGATCGTCGACGGCCCGGGCCTGCGCCTGACCGTCTTCACCCAGGGCTGCCCGCATTGCTGCCCCGGCTGTCACAACCCCGAGACGCACGACCCGGCGGGCGGGCACGACGCGGACACCGGCGAGATCCTCGCGGCCCTGGCGCGCAACCCGCTGGCCAGCGGCGTCACGCTCAGCGGCGGCGAGCCCTTCTGCCAGCCGGCCGCCTGCCTGGACATCGCGCGCGGCGCGCACGCGCTGGGCAAGAACGTATGGACGTACACCGGCTACACGCTGGAGCGCCTGCTTTCCGAGGGCGATCCGGACCGGCTGGCCCTGCTGCGGGAGACGGACGTGCTCGTGGATGGGCCGTTTGTACAGGCGGAAAAGTCGTTGGAGCTGCGCTTTTGCGGCAGCCGCAACCAGCGCCTGATCGACGTGAAGCGCAGCCTCGCGTCGGGCGGCGCAGTGCTGTGGGAGCCGCCTGTGTGGTGAAATGCGGCTGCCGGCGAAAATGCGCAAAAAAAGGGCGTAATGTAGGAAGGAATCGGTTGACAGGACTTTTTTGCGACCGTATAATATAGGCATGGGGTATGCGGGACCGTATACCTCTATCGAGCTGCGTATCCTGGACTTACATAAGGAGGTAATTCCAATGGCCACGAAAATGACCGTCGACGGCAATACCGCCGTCAGCCATGTCGCGTATGCGTTCAGCGACGTGGCGGCGATCTACCCGATCACCCCGTCTTCCCCGATGGCGGAAGTTGCGGACGAGTGGGCGGCGCATGATCGCAAAAACCTGTTCGGACAGACCGTCCATGTGACGGAGATGCAGTCCGAGGCGGGCGCCGCGGGCGCCGTTCACGGCTCTCTGGCCGCCGGCGCGCTGACGACGACGTTCACCGCGTCCCAGGGCCTGCTGCTCATGATCCCGAACATGTACAAGATCTCCGGCGAGCTGCTGCCCAGCGTGTTCCACGTGAGCGCGCGCGCGCTGGCGTATCATGCGCTGTCGATCTTCGGCGACCACAGCGACGTCATGAGCTGCCGCCAGACCGGCTTTGCGATGCTGGCCTCCAACTCCGTTCAGGAAGCGATGGACATGGCGCTGGTCGCGCATGTGGCCACGCTGAAGTCCTCCGTGCCGTTCCTGCACTTCTTCGACGGCTTCCGCACCTCTCACGAGATCCAGAAGATCGACGGCATCGACTATGACGAGATGGCCAAGATCATGCCGTGGGACAAGGTCGAGGAGTTCCGCGCCCGCGCGCTGAATCCGGAGCATCCGCATCAGGGCGGCACCGCGCAGAACCCGGACATCTACTTCCAGGGCCGTGAGGCGGGCAACAAGTACTACAACGCCACGCCCGCCATCGTCGAGGAAGTCATGAAGCAGGTCGGCGAGCTGACCGGCCGTCACTACAACCTGTTCGACTACGTGGGCGCGCCCGACGCCGAGTATGTGCTCGTCGCGATGGGCTCCGGCTGCGACGTGGCGGATGAGGCGATCGCCAAGCTCGTGTCCATGGGCCAGAAGGTCGGCCTGATCAAGGTCCACCTGTACCGCCCGTTCTCCATCGAGCACTTCGTCAAGGCGATCCCGGCGACCTGCAAGAAGATCGCCGTGCTCGACCGCACGAAGGAATCCGGCTCCCTGGGCGAGCCGCTCTACCTGGACGTGTGCGCCGCGCTGGCCGAGGCCGGCCGCAAGGACATCCAGGTCGTCGGCGGCCGCTATGGCCTGGGCTCCAAGGAGTTCACGCCGACCCACGTCAAGGCCGTGTTTGACAACCTGGCGGGCGAGTGCAAGAACCACTTCACCGTCGGCATCGTCGACGATGTGACGAACACCTCCCTGCCCGTGGGCGAGCAGTTCAACGCGGCTCCGGAAGGCGCCATCTGCTGCAAGTTCTACGGCCTGGGCTCCGACGGCACCGTCGGCGCGAACAAGAACTCCATCAAGATCATCGGCGACCACACCG
>MHCFR05601__coassemble_754_pt1 | contig 45350 bp, 45 predicted proteins | sample MHCFR05601__metabat2_low_PE_030 | metagenome-assembled genome bin MHCFR05601
ATTTGACTATGTATTTTTCCCATCAGTAGTGGTTGTAAATAAAGAAATTCGTCAGGCAATTCTAAATGATATTACAGCGAAAGATTACAAAGTGATTGGAATTACACTGACTTGTTCGGAACAGACTTTATTGGCACGTCATAAAAAGCGTGGAGATACAAATGAATGTTCATTTTTCTTTCTACATTTACCACCACATGCAGGAGATTATGTTATCAATACAGATGGCAAAGACGTTCAACAGATTGTTGATGAAATGAAAAAAATAATTGAGGTGGAGTAGAATGCAACAGATAGAATTAGTGACTAATGATTTGATATTACGAACTGTGACAACAGACGATATTGAAGAAGTTGCACGAATGTGGATGTATCCCAATGTAACAACAATTGAAGAAGCATATAAAGCATTGGAAAATATGGAAAATAACAGAATTAAGAATCAGCCAAAAGCAATTAGACATTTGTGTTTAGGTGTGTTTAGAAAACAAGCACCGAAACAAATTATTGGGTGGTGTGGTTTGGATGGTAAAGCGGAACAGGCAAAAACAGTTTTGTTTTATATGATTGATGAAAACTATCGCAACCAAGGATATGCAACTCAATGTACAAAGGAACTTTTGAGGTATGCTTTTGAAGACATGGATTATGATGTTATTTATGGTGGATGTGCAAAAGAAAATATAGAATCATATCGAGTTATGCAGAAATCAGGAATGATTCAGACATCGTTATATGAGAATGGCGATTATATATTTTCTATGGATAACCCCCCTTTTTCAATTTGTATTGAAATGTAATGAATGAATAATTAAGTAGAGACAAATTTCAGTCTTACGGAGACATTGCCCTGCGACCTCCATTAAATAAATTTGTCAGACACTGTCTAACAAATTTAAAAATCTGAGCATTCTTAGGTAGTGTTTTATATACCCTCTATCTGCGAATAAAAGAGCTTAGCTTCTGTGATTGACACCGACACGGAAACCAAGCTCTTTTCGTCCGCTGTTGCTCTAACACCCGATTTCACAAACACCGATTTTTCGCAGACCCGCAGATAGAGGGTATAACACACTAGACTTTGCAAGCAAAATCCGTGTGCCAAAGAGGGGCGTTGCCCCCTTTGGATTCCCCCATCATTTCCGTTTCTCGGATACAAAACCGACCTTGCCGGTTTTACATCCTTGCCCCGGAAATCAAAGAAGCACAGTCGCCATCTTCAAAGGGGATGTTGACCGTGCTTTTTTATTTTTATCCAAAAGTTTTTCTTGCAATACTACGTAAGCGTGGGTTTGTGGTGTAATATCTTTAACTATGGGAAACTCCGGTCTCCCACTTGCTCACCGCGGCCGCGGACACGCCGAGCATGCCGGCCAGCGCCTCCTGCGTCAGGCCGCGCTCCCTGCGCAGCGCCTGAATGATCCGTCCCATCCCGGCCTGATCCACGGATAGATCCCCCTTTTCCCCGCCATCCCGACAGCCGTTCGGCAGCCACGTTCGCGTTAGCGCTTCCTGCATTTCAGGTAGAAATGCCTCCCATCCGTTTCGGCCTTCTCGACCCGCAGACCCGCCTCTTCGCACAGGGCCCTGATGGAATCCATGCTCTGCGCATCCAGCTTTCCCACGCCATACGTCGTCCGTATGGTGCGGCCTGGCAGCCGAACCTCGACGTCGATGCAAAAGGGTTCCGGATGGGCGCAGGCTATATTGCAGTCCCAGATATGGATTTCGCCATGGGGCGTCGTTACCCTGACCGCCTCACACAGCGCCTTGCGCTGCTCCTCCCCACGCATGAACATCAGCGTATAAAAGGACGTCACGTTGTCAAATGCGCCGTCTTCAAAGGTCATGCAAGTGGCGTCCATCAGGCGCTTTTCAAAACAGCCGGGCGCCTCGTCCAATTCCTCCTGCCGGTTGTCTATGGCGACCACCTGCTCGCCATAGAGCTGTCCGATGACTCCTTCGCCGCCGCCGCCAATGTCCAGGATCTTTCCCCGGAGTTCACGCCTGAGTTGAATCATGGATTCTCCCCCCATTTTCCAAACCGTTCGGCACACGCTGCGCCCTCCGCCTGCAGGTCTTATTGTACCGCAGGCCTTTGTGACGCGCAAGCGACGCGCATTCGGGCGGCGCGGACGAAAGCTCAACCGATGGTTAAGGCGGCGCTCCCATTCAGAAAGCGCCGCCTCCAGCATTCCATTTTCATCCTTCGATCCGGGTGTGATTGCGGCAGGGGCCGCGCAGCAGATCGCCCGCGCCGATGCCCGCCGGCGCCGCAATGCGCACGCGCGCCTTGGGCTGTCCGACAACCTCGACGCGCTCACCGGTCTCGGCCAACACGATGTCGCCGGCGGTAAAGGGCACGATGCCTCCAGGCGTCATGGCCTCCAGCGCGTCGCCCTTGAAGAAACGGTTCTTGACCTCCAGCAGCAGCTCGCCCGAGGGCAGCCTGTCCAGGACCGTCGCGATGAACTCGCTCGTCTGCAAAAAGCCCTCCGCGCCGGCACAATGCTCCGGCCGCCCGAAGTAAAAGCCCGTGTCCGACGGCCGGTGGCTCGCGCGCTGCACCTCCTGCACAAACGCCTCGCGCTGCGCGGCGTAGGCCTCCGGCGAGGCCGCATAGGCGTCCAGCGCGCGCCGGTACGCGCCCACGACCGTGGCGACGTAGTATTCCGTCTTCATGCGCCCCTCGATCTTGAGGCTGGCGACGCCGCTTTGCACGAGCTCGGGGATGTGGTCGATCATGCACATGTCGCGCGCGCTGAGGATGTACGTGCCGCGCGCATCCTCACCGATGGGCATGTACTGCCCGGGGCGCGTGGGCTCCTCGAGCACGTAGCGCCAGCGGCAGGGCTGCGCACAGCTGCCCTGGTTCGCGTCGCGCCCGGTGAGGTAGTTGCTCAGCACGCAGCGCCCGGAATAGCTCATGCACACCGCGCCGTGCACGAACGTCTCCAGCTCCAGGTCCGCCGGTACGCTCGCCCGGATGCGGCGGATCTGCTCCAGCGTCAGCTCGCGCGCAAGGATGACGCGCTGCGCGCCCATCCGATGGTAGAGCGCAGCCGTCAGGCTGTTGAGCGTGTTGGCCTGGGTGCTCACGTGCAGCGGCATGTCCGGCAGTTCCCGGCGCAGCAGCTCGATCACGCCAAGGTCCGTGACGATCAGCGCGTCCGCGCCGGTCTGCCGGGCGCGCCGGGCGGCCTCCAGCATGCCGGGCACGTCCTCGTCATAGGCGAAGATGTTCATCGTGACGTACAGGCGTCTGCCTGCCCCATGCGCGATGCGCACGGCCTGCGCCAGCTCCTCGTCGTCGAAATTGCCCGCGAACGCGCGCAGGCCGTATTGCTTCATGCCGACATACACGGCATCCGCGCCGAAGCGGACGGCCGCGCGCAATTGCCGCATGCCGCCCGCCGGCGCCAGGAGTTCCGGGATCTTCATGGCTTATTCGATGCCTCTGCTCTCGTCGTATTCAATCCACAGCGGCCTGTACTGGGCGACGGCCGCCTCGTGCTCCTCGAGCGTCTTGGAGAAGTACAGCTCGCCCGAGTTGGGATCCTTGCTGCAGAAGTACAGATACCCCTGCTGGCGGTACTGCTCATCCGGATAGAGGGCGGCCACAATGGCGTCCGTGGAGGGATTGCAGATCGGGCCGACGGGCAATCCCTTGTTCCGGTAGGTGTTGTACGCCGACTCGACGGAAAGATCCGAATCGGTGAGGGCCATCTTCTCCGAGTTGAGGTAGTACTTGATCGTCACATCCGAGCCGAGCGTCATGTCCTGCGCCAGGCGGTTGTGGAACACCGCGGAGACCTTGGCAAAGTCCGCGGTCTTGGCCTCGCGCTCGATCATGGAGGCGAGGGTGAGCACGTCGTCCATCGTCATGCCCAGCTCCTGCGCGCGCTCGTCGTAGGTGGCGGGATAGGCGGCCTCGGTCTGGCCGAGCAGCTTTTCGATGATGTCGCCGGCCGTTGCGGAGGTATAGATCTCGTAAGTATTGGGCGAAAGGTAGCCCTCCAGCACGTACTTGCGCTGGGAGACGTCGGAGGTCGCCAGCACGTCCGCGATGAAGTAGTAGTCCGCGTATTCCTCGCCCGTCTTGCACAGATTGAGGAACTCCTCTTCGCTCTGGATGACGCCGTCCGCAAACAGCTGCGCTGCGATGTCCTCGACCGTCCAGCCCGGAATGACCGTGATCATGCGCGTGTTGGGCTTGCCGTCGCCGGTGGTCAGCTGATCCATGATCTGCATCATGTCCATGGACTTGGACAGCGTGTACTCGCCGGACTGGATGAGCTGTCCCTTGCCCATGAAGTCGGTCACATATTTGAAGACCGTGTGGTTGTGGATCAGGCCCGCCTCCTCCAGCTTGCGCGCGACGCTCGACAGCGAGCTGCCCGACGAGACCGTGAAGGCCACTGGGGTCTCGTCATCCGCGCTGACGGGGCCGATGAAGCGGTCGGTCACGAAGTTCCAGCCTGTGAGCACCAGGCCGCACACGATCGCCAGCGACGCGGTGAAGACGATCAGCGGGCGCACCACCGTCCAGATCCAGTCATACCAGAAAAAACCGTACGACCGTTCCTCGTGCAGCGTCTCATGGTCGTAATCGCGCGGCGCTTTTTTTTGCTTTTTTGCCAAGTCGTCTCAGCCTCCCATCGATCAGTCGCCTCCCGGCAACTCCAGCGACAGCCCGGCGGCGTCCGTCAGGATCTTGAACACGTCCGCCAGCGTCTTTTGCATCTGCATCTCCGCCAGCAGATACGCCTGCACGTCCGGGTTCATGTACAGGAGCGAGGCCAGCTGCTGAAAGCGCTTCATCTCCTCGTCCGGCATCTGACCGGCGGCGCCGGTCATGCTCATCTGCAGCTGCAGCTGCAGGCGCTTGTACTCCTTGAGCAGCGCACGGTTCGTCTCGTCCGCATAGGCGGCCTCGCGCAGGCGCGCGAGCTCCCTGCACTCCTCGCTGCCACGGATCTCGCCGGCCAGGCGGTTTGCCGTATCGTAGATGTTCACGTTTTTCCGCCCCCTCAATATAGACGTGCAACGCATCGGCTGCGTTGCACGCTCTGTTGGATTTGTCCTTTGTTTTTGCGCGCCTGCCGTCAGGTCTCCATGATGATGGGCAGGATCATCGGATTGCGCTTGATGCGCTCGAAGAGGAACCGGTGCATGTCGTCCTTGATGCGGTTCTTGATGGGCGTCCAGTCGGAGGGATCGATCGTGCGGTACTGCGAAAGGACGTTCTGCGCGACCTGCTTGACGCCGTCGATCAGCTCCTCATTTTCGCGCACGTACACAAATCCGCGGGAGATGATCTCGGGACCGGAGGTCACGTAGCCCGTCTCCCGGCTGATGCCCACGACCACGATGATGAGACCGTCCTGCGCCAGGTGCTTGCGGTCGCGCAGCACGACGTTGCCCACGTCGCCGATGCCCAGGCCATCGACCATGATCTCGCCCGTGGGCACCGCGCCCGCGATGCGCACGCCGTCGCCCCCCAGCTCGATGATCTGACCCGGCTCCGGGATGATGATGTTCTGCGGGTCCATGCCCATCTGGCGCGCGAGTTGCGCGTGCCGGCACAGCATGCGGTATTCGCCGTGCACGGGGATGAAGACCTTGGGCTTGACGAGGGTGTGGATGAGCTTGAGCTCCTCCTGGCACGCGTGGCCCGAGACGTGTACGTCCGCGATGGACTTGTAGACGACCTGCGCGCCGCAGCGGTACAGCTGATTGATGACGCGCGAGACGAACACCTCGTTGCCCGGGATCGGCGAGGCCGAGAGGATGACCAGGTCGGTCGAGCGGATCTGCAACTTGCGGTGCTCGCTGTAGGCCATGCGCGTCAGGCCAGCCATGGGCTCGCCCTGGCTGCCTGTGGTGAGCACGACGATCTCGTTTTCCGGATAGTCGTCCAGGTCGTCCGCCTCGATGCAGCAGCCCTCCGGGATCTTCAGTTCGCCCAGCGTCATGGCGACCCTCATATTATTCACCATGCTGCGCCCGATAAAACAGATCCTTCTGTGATAGCGGTCGCACAGGTCTACCACTTGCTGGATGCGGTGGATGTTGGAGGCGAACATCGCGATGATGATGCGCCCGCCCGCGTCGCGGAAGTAGGAATTGAACGTCTCGCCGATCTTGCGCTCGGACATCGTGTAGCCCGGGCGCTCGACGTTGGTCGAATCGCACAGCAGCGCCAGCACGCCGCGCGTACCCCAGGCGGCGAGCGTGTTCAGGTCCGTGCCGGAGCCGTCGATGGGCGTATAGTCGACCTTGAAGTCGCCCGTGACGATCGCCGTGCCGCCGGGCGTGGTGATGGCCATCGCGACCGCGCCGGCGATCGAATGGCTGACCTTGATGAACTGCACGGTGAAGCTGCCCAGCTGGATGGCGTCGCGCGGCTTGATCACATGCATGGGGATACCGCTGATGCGGTGCTCGCGCAGCTTGTTCTCCACCAGCGCGAGCGTCAGGCGCGTCCCGTACAGCGGCATGGGAATCTGGCGCATCACATACGGGATGGCGCCAATGTGATCCTCGTGTCCGTGGGTGAGCAGCAGGCCGCGGACGCGGTCGCGGTTGCGCACGAGGTAGGTGACGTCGGGAATGACCAGGTCGATGCCGAGCATGTCCTCCTTGGGAAAGATCGAGCCGCAGTCCACCACGACGATGTCGTCTCCATACTCAAAGACCGTGATGTTCTTGCCGATCTCGTCGACCCCACCCAGGGGGATGATGCGCAGCTTGGATGTCAATTCTGCCACGGCTTCCTCCTTTCGACGCTTTGGTGCCTTGCATATTGGGAAAGTATATGGTTACTTCAAGCACAATCCGCATGTCTTCCAATGCCGGCAAGTGCTTTTTGTATGTTTTCAGGCGAAGCGAACTCCGCACCGGCGTAAAATGCCAGCTATATTATAGCACACATTTCGCCCCGTGTGCAGGGGGAAATGGCAAAGAGAGCATATGTTTTTCCACAGGGTCAAAAAAAGTCCGCGCCTTTGGGCGCGGACCCTGCAGGTCAGGCCATGTGCGGGGCCAGCAGCGCGAGGATGTCCTCCTTGCCGCGCGCGCCGACCACGCGCTCCACCATCTGGCCGCCCTTGAGCACGACCAGCGTGGGAATGCTCATCACGCCGAAGCGCTGCGCGAGCCCGGCGTTCTCGTCGACGTTGACCTTGCCGACGACCGCCTTGCCCTGCGTCTGCTCGGCGACGGCGTCGATGTGCGGCCCGACCATGCGGCACGGGCCGCACCAAGGCGCCCAGAAGTCGACCAGCACCGGCAGCTCGGAGGCGACGGCCTCCGACTCGAAGTTCTGCTCCGTGAATTCCTTGACAAATGCGTTCATGATGCTCCTCCTTTTGCGCCGTTTACGGCGCTCATTCAGCTCGATTTGCGGGTGACGGACACGACCTGCGGCCGCCATCCGCTGCGGCGGCGGATGCGCGGCTCGACCGCGCGCAGGATCAGCAGCGACAGGCCCAGGCCCAGCAGGCCCAGGATCACGGCCAGCAGGTCCTGCGGGACCGTCAGGCCGAGCGCCGACCGCACGGGGGCGGCGGCGAGCAGCCCGGCGACGAGGAAGACGAGCGGCACGGTGTAGGCCAGCAGCGACGCCTGGGCGACGCGCCCCTCCGGCAGCTCGACGACGACCTCGTCCCCGACCTGCGCCTGGGCCCGCAGCTTCAACGTCGTGCAGGTCTTGCGTCCCTCGCCGCATGCGCCGCACTTGGCGCACGCCTCCGGCCGTTCAAAGCGCACCTCGATCATGTCGTCCTGAACCGAGACGACCGTTCCCGTCTTTCGCAAAGCGCTCCCCTCCGTCCTTCATTCTATGGTTTGCCGCGCGCGCCTTCGTCATTCCTTGAGCTTGCGCAGCTCCTCGCGCGTCATCAGCACGGCGCGGGGCTTGGCGCCCTCGGCCTGCGCGACGATGCCGCGGCGCGCCATCTCGTCGATCAGCCGGCCCGCGCGCGCGTATCCCACGCGCAGCCTGCGCTGCAGCATGCTGATCGAGGCCTGGCCGGACTCGACCGCCAGCTCGATGGCCTGCTCGAGCAGCTCGTCGACGACTTCCTCGGCCTCCTCGTGCGCCTCGTCCTGGGCGGATTCGGCGCTGTTGAGGTGCTCGATGACGTCCTCGTTGTACTCGGCCTCAAAGCGCTGCTTGACGTAGGCGACCACGCGCGCAACCTCCTCGTCGGACACGAAGCAGCCCTGCACGCGCAGGGGCTTGTTCGTCCCCTGGGGCGCGAAGAGCATGTCGCCCTTGCCCAGCAGCTTCTCGGCTCCGGCGCTGTCCAGGATCGTGCGGCTGTCGACCTGCGAGGAGACCGCAAACGCGATGCGCGAGGGAATGTTGGCCTTGATGACGCCGGTGATGACGTTGACCGACGGGCGCTGCGTGGCGATGACCAGGTGAATGCCCGCCGCGCGCGCCAGCTGCGCCAGGCGGCAGATGGACTCCTCCACCTCGCCGGGCGCGACCATCATCAGGTCGGCCAGCTCGTCGATGATGACGACGATCTGCGGCATGCGCTCCTCCTCCGGACCGATGGCCGCATTGTAGCCGCGGATGTCGCGCACGCCCAGGCCGGCGAATCGCTTGTAGCGGTGATCCATCTCCATCACGGCCCAGGACAGCGCGCCGGACGCCTTCTTGGGGTCGGTGACGACCGGGACCAGCAGGTGCGGGATGCCGTTATACACGGACAGCTCCACGACCTTGGGATCGATGAGGATCAGGCGCACCTGTTCCGGCGTCGCGCGGAAGATGACGGAGTTGATGATCGTGTTGATGCACACCGACTTGCCCGAGCCTGTCGCGCCCGCGATGAGCACGTGCGGCATCTTGGCCAGGTCGGCGACGATGTTGCGCCCCGCGATGTCCTTGCCCAGCGCACAGGCCAGGGGCGACGGATGGCGCCGGGCCTCGTCGCTCTCGAGCACGTCGCGCAGGGCGACGGTGGCGATGGACTCGTTGGGGATCTCGATGCCGACCGCGGGCTTTCCCGGGATCGGCGCCTCGATGCGCACGCCCGCCGACGCCATATTCAGCGCGATGTCGTCCACCAGGCTCAGGATGCGCGAGACCTTCACGCCCGGCGCCGGCTGCAGTTCATAGCGCGTGATGGCCGGCCCGTGCGTCACGTTCAGCACCTTCGCCTGCACGCCGAAGCTCTTGAGCGTGCCGACCAGCTTGGCCGCGCCCTCCTCGTCCTTCTTGCGCATGTCGCCCGTGGCGGGCGGCTTGCCGTTCTTGAGCAGGTCGATCGGCGGGAAGCAGTACGGCTCCACCGGCTTGGCGAGCGGGTTTTCCTTCTTTTGCGGCAGGGTGATCGGGGTGTCGTCCAGCCTGCGGGACGGCTCCGGTCGCGGGGTAGACTCCGGCTGCACTGCGGACGGCGTCTGCGGGACGGGCGCAATCTGCGAGACGGGCTCCGTCTGCGGGACGGACCCGCGCTGTACAGCGGGCTCGGACCACGGGGCCGGCTCCTCGGCGGCCTCCGGCGCTGTCCATGGGGCCGGCTCTTCCGCGGTCTCCGGTTCCGTCCACGACGCCGGCTGCGGCGTAGCGTCCGCCTGCACGGCGTCCCATGGCGCGGAGGCATCCCCCGCATCCTCTACGGGCTGCGCGCCGGCGGCGTCAGGCTGTCCATCCTGCGCGGTCTGCGCCCTGCGCCCGCGCTTTCTGAGCATGAACTCCGGCAGGTCCAGCACCTTCGACTCCTGCGCCCGCGGGGGCGTAGTGGGCTCGATGGTCTCGATGTACAGCTGCGGCGCCTCCTCGTAGGCCGTCTGGTGCGCCGTCACATCGCCGTAAGCGCCGTATTCGTCATAGCGGAAGGGCAGCGGCTCGTCCTGCTGGTATCCGCGATAGGCATAGGCATCCTGCGCATCGGCGGCATAGGCGTCCTGCGCATACGCCGTTTCATCCCATGCCTCCGCCTGTTCATACGCCGGTTCCTCCGGCGCGACATAGGGATCCTCTTCCTCCTGCCGCTGCGGCCTGCGCGCACGCGTCCGCCGCGCCTTCTGCGGCCGCTCCTCCTCCCGCAGCACGCGCGAGGTGGACGCCGGACGGACCGGCTCCTCCTGCGCCTGCTGCTCCAGCGCGGCCTCGCGCGCGGCGCGGCGCTCCTCCCGGCGTTCGCTGAGGTTCTGGCGCACGTCGCCGAAGAGCGCCTGCACGTAATCGCTCACCTGATAGAGCGAGATGCCCGTGATCAGCATCAGATCGGCGAGGATGACGAAGATGAACAGCAGCATGCTGCCCCACAGATCCAGCGCGCGCCACATCGGCCAGGCCAGCAGCGCGCCCAGCACGCCGCCGCCGGTTTTGATGGCGCTGGAGCGGATATACGAGAGGCGGATAAACTCGAAGTAGTTCTCCGAGAGCTGATTGTACTGCATGTAGCGCAGCACGTCGTTGATCTGGTAGAGCTGAAAGATCGAGGCCACGCACACGAACAGCGCCACAAAGCAGACGATGCGGCGCGGGCTGACGCGCCCCTGCGCCGAGAAGGTCAGCAGGATGCCGCCCCAGCAGACGATGATCGGGATCAGCGGGCACAGCGCGCCGGCGATTCCCTGGATGACGGAGCGCAGCGTCTGAATCACCACCGCATCCGACGCCACGAACAGGCACGCGAACATCAGGATGCCCAGGCACAGGGTCATGATCCCGCATGCGCCGCGTGTGATCCGATCGCCCACGTTCGTCTTTCGCTTCTTTCGACTTTTGCCGGCCAAGCCCCCGACCTCCTCACGACACAACAATCTGCCCGGGCCGAAAAATCCCGGGCAGATCATTATATCACACAAAACCTTTTTGGTAAACCCTCAAAACCCTCAGGCCGTGCGCGCGTCGTCGTACAGGATCAGGCAGGAGACGACGCCCTGCGCATCCGCGTGGACCTCCAGGGAGTAGCCGCCGCTGAGATAGAACAGGCTCTCTCCCTCTTCGAGCATCATGTTGTAGGCGTCGTCCGCGTCGCGCAGCGTGCGCCCGTCCGGCGTGCCCAGCAGCTGCTCGCACTCCGCCAGCGTCGTCACGCCGGGGCGCAGGCCGAACAGGTCGATTCGGGAGGCGCGGATGGCCGTGACGGGCGCCTCCTCCTCCGCGCACTCGGCGTACAGCCAGGTCTCCAGCGACAGGCCGCGCAGCTGCGGCTCGGAGAACAGATAGACGCGGCTTTCCAGCGTGTAATCCGGATCCGCCGCGAGCGTATAGGCGTCCAGATAGGCGCCGATGGGTTCGCCCAGCCTGACGCCCTCGATCCAGTTCGGGAACGCCCCCTGCGCGACGGCCTCGCGAATCGCCGCGGCGGCATCCTGCCCGTCCTCCTCGCGCGCCGTCAGCGCCTGCCCCAGCTCAGACAGGTACGGCTCAAGCTCATAGTAATAGAAGTGGAACGCCCCGGCCCGTCCCGAGACCGTCGTATACTGGCTGGGGGCATAGTAGACCGTCAGCCCCAGCGCGTCCAGGGCGTAGTTGTCGCGCGGCATGGGCAGGACGGATGCGTTGTCCGTATAGGCGTTCATGCTTTCGCCCAGCTCTTCCTGAAGAACCGCCTCCATGTGCGCATAGGCGGCCTCGGGGTCGGCAAAGAGCGCGTCCAGCGCGACGGGGTCGCCCGTCATCAAGTCGAAGACCAGCGCCGTCACACTGTGCCCAATGCTCCCGTCGGCCTGTTCGCCCGTGCGCGAGACCGCCACGGATAGCACATTGCCCACTCGGTAGACCGTCGTCTCCATCGTGAGCGTCGCCTGTCCCTCCGGCTCACCGCCCGCGGCGCGCACGCGCTCCAGCAGCAACCGGGCGTTGGCCAGCGACAGGCCCGTCTCGATGGCCGCGTTGAGCCTGCCCTGGACGCTCTCGTCCGCAAGGCCCGAAACGACAGGATAGCTCACGCTGCTGTTGCCGGCCGTCTCCACCTCAATCCGAACCTCTGCCTGAACCTCGGTCTGTTCGGCTGGCAGCGCTTCCGACTCCGCTGTCGCCTGCGCCGTCTCCGCCTGCGCGATGGGCGTGCATAGGCACAGCGCGAACGTCAACAGCAGCGCCAGCACGCGCCGCGTACGATTGTCCTTCATGCTTTGACCTCCTTATGCATGGGCGAAAAGCCCTACATTCCCCCTCTACGTCTCTACAGCATAAGACGAACCGGGCGGGTGTTTTCTTTCCACAGCCCGCCCGGTTTTTCCTGCCTGTTTTTTGATGCGCTCACACGAGCACGGGTTGCAGCTGCCTGCCCGCCAGCGCAGCCTCCGCCGCCTCGGGGATGCGCTCCATGTGCGCCACGAGCGAGCGGGGCTTGCCCTGCGGGTCGTCCTGGCCGAAGGGCACGAAGAAGACGCTGCGCGCGGCCAGCAGCGTGCCGATGTTCTTCGCGGCCGTCCCCAGGCCGTCGTTCGTCGAGGGCGCGAGCAGCAGCGGCCCCTCGTTGCGCAGGTGCGCCTTGCACGCCAGCGTCACCGGCGTATCCGCGATGCCCGCGGCCAGCTTGGCCAGTGTGTTGCCCGTGCAGGGCGCCACGATCAGCAGGTCGAGCATCCTGCGCGGGCCGATCGGCTCCACCTGCGCGAGCGTGGACAGCGGTTCCCGGCCCGTCATATCCGTCAGCGCGCGCAAAAAATCCTCCGCGCGGCCGAAGCGCGTGTCCGTCCCGGCGACCGCACCGGACGCGATCGGGAACACCTGCGCCCCGGCCTCGACCAGCGCCTGCACCTGCGGCAGGACCTTCGCAAACGTACAAAACGAACCCGTCAGCGCAAATCCGATGCGCTTCCCCGTCATTTCCATGCTTCCCGCTCCTTCCACTCCTCGATCGCCCCCAGCAGCACGCGCGCCGCATAGTCCGGCGCGTATTTCCCGGGCAGGCCGCCCGCCACGATCAGATGCCTCCCCAGCCGCTGCGCGGCCTGCGCATCGATGCCATAGGGCGCGCTGGCCAGCTCCAGCAGCAGCGCGTCCGGCTGCGCGGCGCGCAGCGCCTCCTCGCCGACGACGGGCGCAGGCGCCGTGTTGAACACGAAGCGCGCCTCCCCGATCCGCGCCGGGATCTGCGCAATTGTACAGACGTCGCATCCTTCAGCGCAGGCGAGCGCGCGGTCCCGCTCCTTGCGCGCCGCGACCGTCACCCGTGCGCCCAGGCCGCGCAGGCCGCGGGCCAGCAGCCGGGCAATGCGTCCATAGCCCACGACCAGGCACCGGCTGCCCGCCAGACAGTCCTCCTGCGCGCGCATCGCCTCAAAGATCGCCCCCTCTGCGCTGGGCACCGCATTCCCAAGCGCGAAGCCGTCGAACGCGTCGGGCGCCATGCGCCTAAAGCTGCCAGGCAGTTCGCCCCGCCCGGCCAGCACGCGCGCGCCCGGCGGTATGTGCGCAGCCGCCTCCGCCACGCTCAACTCCGCCGTTGCCAGCGGCGTCGGTATCTTGCCCGCCTGCGCCGCGACGGGATAGGGCAGGATGTAGACGTCGTATGCCATCCGCTCCGGCCAGGCGCAGGAAAGCGCCGAGTCGAACCGGTCCAGCCAGATGCCGTCCGTCGCATGTCCGACGGCCCGCGCCGCGCGCACCAGGCAGCCGGCGCGCCGGTCGCCGCCGATGACCAGCATGTTCACCGTGCATCCCCTCCTCTGCTTCAGCATACGCCGCGCGGCCCAAAAGGTGAGGACGCCCGCCGGCGCATGGCCGTCGGGCGTCCTTGGGTCCGGGGTTTCTTCATTGTTCCGGGTCGAGCATGTCTTTGATCCCGGCCAGCAGCATCAGGATGCCCTGCACGCGGTCCGGGCGCACGACGTAGTAGCCCCTGCTCTCCTCCTCCAGCATGTCTGCCGCGATCAGCGAGCGCAGGTGGTGATAGACCTGCCCCGTGGAGCTGTACCCGCACTCCTCCACCAGCTGCGCGACGGTGCGCGGCGCCTTCAACACGGCGAGCAGGATGTTCAGCCGGTCGTTGCTGCCGATGCAGGCGAGCACGCGCTCCGCCGAACCGTTGCGGATCAGCCCGAGCAGCTTGTCCGCGCTCACGTCGTACTGAATCCAGGTCGACTGCCGGCCGCCTGAGGAAAAGACGCCCATGTAGGCCAGCCGACCGGTGTCATGGCTCTGGCCACATGCATCCTCCAGCCGGCTCAGCACCGACATGATCGCCGGGTCCGGGTGCATGCCCGGCATCTTCTCCACGTGCCCGACGTGCGGATGTACCTCCTCCGCGTCGGTCTCCTCCTTTGCTCCCTTCGCCAGACCGACGTACGCCGCCAGCTCCGCCACCTGCGCGCGCAGCGCGTCGATCTCCGCCTCCAGATTCCGTTCCACTGCGTTCATCTCCTTTCGTTTTTTGTTTTTTCGGAATTCCGTAATTCAATTATACTTGGCGCCCAACGGTTTGTCAATCGCTTTTTCGAAATTTCGAAATAAAAAAAATCCCCTCGAAGCCTTTCGCCTCGAAGGGATGAGCGGCGCGTCACTTGCCCTCGTACCGGGCGAGAAAGCGGCGCGTGCGCTCCTGGGCGGGGTGTTCGATGACCTGGCGGGCCGGGCCCTGCTCGACGACGATGCCGCCATCCATGAACATGACCTGGTCGGCCACATCGCGCGCGAAGGCCATCTCATGCGTGACGATGATCATGGTGGTCTTCTGCTGGGCGAGGGAGCGGATGACGCGCAACACCTCGCCGGTGAGCTCCGGGTCCAGGGCGGAGGTGGGCTCGTCAAAGCAGAGGATGTCGGGCCGCAGCGCCAGCGCGCGGGCGATGGCGACCCGCTGCTGCTGGCCGCCGGAGAGCTGGTGCGGGTAGTGGTTCGCCCGGTCGGACAGGCCCATCTGTTCCAGCAGCGCCATCCCCTCCGCGCGGATCTGCTCCTGAATGGCGCGCCGGTTCTGCTTGAAGTCGGGGCGCTCCTGGCTGAGCAGGCCGACGGCGAGCGTCACGTTTTCCAGCGCGGTGTACTGGGGAAAGAGGTTGAAGGACTGAAACACCAGCCCGAAGTGCAGGCGCTTCTTGCGCACCTCGCTCTCCCGCTGCGTGGCGGGATCCTGCGCGTCAAAGAGCGTCTCGCCGCTCACGGCGATGCTGCCGCGGTCGGGCGTCTCCAGAAAGTTCAGGCAGCGCAGCAGCGTGGTCTTGCCTGAGCCGGAGGAGCCGATGATCGCCAGGGCCTGGCCCTGTTCCAGGCTGAAGCTGATGTCGTCGAGCACGCGCGTGGGCCCGAAGTGCTTTTCGATGTGCCGGACTTCAAGGATTGCCATGTTCTGCGCCCCCTCAGCGGAAGAATTCCAGTTTCTTTTCCAGCCGTCCCAGCAGGATGGTGACCACGCCGCTGAAGACCAGGTAATAGACCGCCGTGAAGAACAGCGGCCATACCAGGCCGGAGATGCCCTTGTTGCCCTTCATGAAGGACTCGCCCATCCAGATGACCTCCTGCAGGGCGATGACGCGGGCGAGCGACGTGTCCTTGACCAGGGTGATGATCTCGTTGGACATCGGGGGCACGATGCGCTTGACCATCTGCAACAGCGTGATCTTGAAGAAGATCTGCCGCCGGGTCATGCCCAGCACCTGCCCCGCCTCCTTCTGCCCCACGGGCACGCCCTGGATGCCGCCGCGGTAGATCTCCGAGAAATAGAAGGCGTAGTTGATGATAAACGCCGCGGCCACCGCCGTGAAGCGCGCGCCGCTGCCGCCGCCCCACGTGAAGAGGCCGAGCATGCCGGGCACATAGAAGAGCGTGATGATCTGCAGCACCAGCGGCGTGCCGCGCACAATCCAGACCAGCAGCCGGCACACCAGGCTGACGGGACAGAAGCGCGTCAGCGCGCGGGCAACCCGGCCGGGGGCGCGCCCGGCGCGGCGCAGCGCCCAGCCCACGGGCCGGGCCAGCGGCGCCCAGCGGCTCATGGAGCCGAAGGAGATGAGCAGGCCCAGCGGCAGCGCGCCCAACAGGGTGACGAAAAACAGCCGCAGCGTCACCAGAAAGCCGCTGTTGAGCGCGGACGCCACCGCAAGGAACTGTTCCGAGGCAAAGAATTCGACCGCGGCCCGCAACATGAAATCTCCCTCTCTGTGTCGTCGGTAGGCATGCGAAGGCCGCCCGGGGGATCGCCCCGAGCGGCTGCGTCAAAGGCGCGTCACTCCAGAATGACGGACTCCTGCAGGCCGTAGGTCGTGGCGACCTCCAGCACGGTGCCATCCGCGACCTTCTCCGCCCAGAACGCGTTGAACGCATCCACCAGGTCGGAGCCCTTGCGGAAGCCCACGCCGTACTGTTCGGACTCCAGGCCGCGCGCCTCGTTCAGGTTCAGCGCGATGGCCAGGTTCTCATAGCTGGTGCCCTCGCCGATCATGGCGCCAGCCATCAGCAGGTCGATGACCGCCGCGTCGGACGTGCCGGCGACGACCTCCATCAGCGTGCTGGCCTGGTTCTGCACAGGCACGGTCGTGCCGCCCAGCTCCGTGGCCGCATCCTCGCCCGCCGAGCCGGACTCCACCGCCACATACAGGCCCTCCAGCGACGTCGCGTCCGCAAAGTCGGCCGCCTTCTCGGCCGGCACGACCAGCACCTGCGCGTTCAGGCAGTACGGCACGGAGGTGCCCATGGCGTTCATGACGTCCTCCAGCAGCGTCATGCCGTTCCAGACGGCGTCGATGTTCTTGGCGTTGAGCTCTTCCACCTTGTAGTCCCAGTTGATCTCGATGAACTCCACGTCCACGCCCAGCGACTCGGCGAAGAGCCTGGCCATGTCGGCGTCAAAGCCGATCCACTCGCCGGCCTCATCCTGGTAGTCCATGGGCGCGAAGTTGGTGATGCCCACCGCCAGCGATCCCTTCTCCTGAACGTAGGCCAGATCGCTCCCGGCATCTTCGGCGCAGGCACAGACGGCCAGCGTCAGGCACAGAACGAGGGACAGCGCGGCACAGAGCAGCTTTTTCATGACTTCCATCCTCCACATGTCGGCCGAACCGGTCAGGCCCGGCCGGAATTGCTTTCTCATTTTAGCACGCTAACGCGTCATTGTAAAGGGAAAGTTTGCGGATTTTTGCATGTTCAGCCCTCCGGCGCGGTTCCGTCCCACTGCGCCAGCATCTCCCGCATCCACGCGTGCACGTCCATGCCGTAGACCCGGCGCAGGTTTTCGGGCGTGAAGACCGCGTCCGTCTCCCCCTGCGCCACGCAGCGGCCCCGGTGCATCAGCGCCGCATGCGTGCCGTAGCGCCGCGCGAGGCTCAGGTCGTGCACCACGCACAGCGCCGCGCGTCCGGGCTGGGCGAGCCAGTCCTGAATCAGCCCAAAGATATGCCGCTGAAACGGCAGGTCCAGGTGATTGGCCGGCTCGTCCAGCAGCAGGATCTCCGGATCCTGCGCGAACACCTGCGCCAGAAACGCGCGCTGCACCTCGCCGCCGGAGAGTGTGCGCATGCTCTTGCCCCGCAGCGGCTCCATGCCCGTCAGGCGAAGCGCGCGCTCGACCATCTCCTGCCCGTGCGCGTCGCGCGCGCCCAGGAACCCGCGCGCATGGGCGTAGCGTCCCAGGCCGACGACCTCCTCCACCGTGTAGTCGTAGCCCACGTCGTGGCGCTGGGCCAGCACGCCGATCCGGCGCGCGCGCTCGCCCGGCCTGTAGTCGCGCAGGTCCTTCCCGTCCAGGCATACGCGCCCCTCATAGCGCACGCCCTGCGCGATGGCATTGAGCAGCGTGCTCTTGCCTGCGCCGTTGGGGCCCGCCAGCATCAGCCACTGGCCCGCCGACAGGGAGAGGCTCACGCCGTCCACCGCCGTCAGCGCGCCGAACCGCACCGTGACGTTCTGCGCCGTCAGCATGATCTCACCGCCCCTTTCGCGTGCGATAGAAGATGAGCACAAACGCCGCCGCGCCCACCAGCGACGTGACCACGCCGATGGGCAGCTCGATGGGGCTGAGCAGCGTGCGCGCCGCCAGGTCGGCCAGCAGCAGGAAGATCGCGCCGGCAAACAGCGACGCGGGCAAAAGCCTTGCGTGGTTGGAGCCCACGGTCATGCGCGCCATGTGCGGCACGACCAGGCCCACAAAGCCGATGGTCCCGCCCACGGACACGCACACGCCGATGAGCGCGGACACCGCCGTGAGCAGCACCAGTTTCACGCAGCGCACGTTCACGCCGACGTGGCGGGCATTGTCCTCGCCGACGGCGAAGGCGTTCAGCTCCCGCGTCCTTCCCAGGATCGCCGCGCCGCACAGCAGCAGCGCGCCCGCCAACAGCAGGGCCTGCGCGTAATTGCTGCCCGACAGCGAGCCCATCGTCCAGAAGGTGATGGTCCGGGCGCGCTCGGGCGCGAAGGCGATGATCAGGCTGATGAGACTGGAGGCGAACATGGAGAAGATCACGCCGATCAGGATGATGCTCTGCGTCGCCAGCGAGCGGTCGAGCGCATAGGCCAGCGACAGGATGAGCAGCAGCGACAGGAACGCGCAGCCCATGGCCAGGACGGCCGTGCCCGCCAGCGGCAGGCCGGGGACGGAGACGCCCAGGGCCAGCGCCAGCACCGCGCCCAGCGATGCGCCGGAGGAGACGCCCAGCGTCGAGCCGTCCGCCAGCGGGTTGCGCAGCAGGCCCTGCATCGCCGCGCCGCACAGCGACAGCGACGCGCCCGTCAGCGCGACGCACAGCACGCGCGGCAGGCGCACGGAGAGGATGATGGCGCCGGCGACGCCCTCGGGCGGCTGCACGCCGCGCAGGGCGGCTGCGATGACCGCGACGGTATCGGACAGCGGGATGGCCACGCTGCCTGCGCACACGCACAGCAGCAACGTCGCCGCAAGCAGAAGCGAGCAGAGCAGATAGGCCGCCGCGCCAAAGCGTTCACGGGTGTGTTTCATCGGCAATTTCCTCAGGCGGTTCAGAATGGGAAAGGGGAGCCGCTCTCCGGCTCCCCATGGGTCCACATCAGGCGGCGGGCTCCTCCGCCTCCCCGCTGACGAACGCGTAGAGCGCCAGCGCGGCATCCTTCAGGCGCGGGCCGGGGCGGGAGATCTCGTTCGAGTCGGCGTTGAACACGTCGCCGTTTTGGATGGCCGTCAGGCCCTCCCAGCCGGCGCGGCCCATGATCTCCTCCACGGGCGTGGGGCCCTCGCCGTAGTACATGGAGATCGTCACGATGTAGTCGGGATCGCGCTCCAGCACCTGCTCCTCCGAGATGGCGGCCCAGCCCTCCACGTCCGCAAAGGCGTTCGTCAGGCCGCACAGGCTGGCCAGCTCGTCCATGAACGTGTTGACGCCAGCCGTCCACAGGCCGTACTCCAGCGGCGAGACCTCGAAGTACACCGTCTTGCCGGTGTCCTCAGAGCGAGCGGCGATGCCGTCAAACGTCGCCTGCATGTCCGCCACCAGCGCCTCGGCCTCGCCCTCCAGCCCGGTGAGCTGCCCGATCATGCGGATGGCCGTGTAGACGCCCTCGATGTCGTTTGCGTCGCTGAGCACGACGCGGATGCCCGCATCCTCCAGCGCCTGCACCTGCTCTGCGGTCTGTGCCATGTCCGCCATCAGCACGACCTGCGGCTGCAGGGCGATGATCTGCTCCAGATTGGTGTTCTCGCCCGTCTCGACCACGGGCACATCCAGAATGCTCTCCGGATAGTCGCAGTAGGCGCCCCGGCCGACCAGCAGGTCCTCCGCACCCAGCGCGCACAGGATCTCGCAGTCGGACGGCGCGAGCGCGACAATGCGGGTAGCGGGCGCGTCCAGGACGACCTCGCGGCCGTACATGTCCATCAGGCTCGTCGCCTGCGCGCAGCCGGCGCTCAGGAGCATCAGGGCGGTCAGGAGCAGGGCAAGGGTTTTTCGCATGGGGATCCCTCCATTCATTGGATCAAATGAATCAGCAAGGCGGACGCCTCGCGCTGCGCGCAACAAAAAAAGCGTCCCTCCCCGAGGCACACTAAACAGGCCCTGAGCGATCGCTCCCGACCCAAATAGCATATCCCACCCCCAGGGGCATCACTTACGGTGTAAACAGGTCTCCCGGCTTGGCCTCATCCTACTGATGCGTCTTCCCGCCCGCCCGGGGCAGTGACGTGCTGCACGTTCGTCCGCTTCACGGTTACTGGGATAGCCCGGAAATTGCATCCGTGTTCCCATGACGTCCCCCACGGGGACGCCGCGCATGTATGCGCAGATACACCGGCTATTCATTTGTCGCTCTTATTATACGGCCTGCGGGCCCGCCTGTCAACGGCGGCCTGCAGGTCAGATCGCGGGCTCCAGAAAGCTGTGCCAGATATAGCCCGTCAGGCCCGCCTGCGTGCCGTCCGGGGGGACGTCCGCGGGCACGTACACGCGCACCCAGCCCTCGTCCGTGCCGATGCCGTCCGCCAGCAGCACCACCTCAGTCCCCGCATCCAGCTTGGCCAAAGAGGGCGAGTCCGTGCTGTCCTGCCGGCGCAGGTTCACCCAGTCCGTGTTCGCCACCCGCAGGTACGTCGGGTCCCATGAGGCCCGGCCCGTGATCATCTCGCGCGCCGAGCGGCTGCGCTCCGCGTATACGCCCTCCTGGCCGTAATACCACGATTCCGGGTACTGCTCATCCCAGCACAGGGTGACGCCCGTGCCATGCAGCGTCAGCGACTCGCCGATGAGGCCCTCGCCCGCGTCGTACACGTCCCACACGGCGCGCACGACCTGGCCGTAGCGGGACTCCCAGCAGTAGGCGGTCAGCGTGTAGTAGAAGAAGCCGTCGTTCACGCCGGAGAGCACGCAGCGGCTCTCCGGGTCCAGCTCATGGTTGCACAGCTCCAGCTGCTCCACCTCCGTACCCGACAGGCGCCTGTTCTCGCCGTCCCACGCCTCCGTCTGCTCCACGGGGTTGAACCGGCCCGCCTCCTCGTTCCAGACGGCGACGGCAAAGAACACATTGCGCGCGCCCTGCGCCGTCAGCAGCAGCAGGTCGCCGAAGCCGTCGAAGTTCACATCCTCCAGGCGCGCAAAGAGCGCCAGGTGCTCCTGTTGCGGCAGCTCGGACGAGCGGTACGTCAGCTCCTGCGCAAAGCTGCCGTCCTGCGCCTCGATCTGCACCCGCAGCGTGTGCTCGCGCAGCGCATCCTCCTGCCGCTCCCCTGTGTCGCTCACGCGGATCGTCAGCTCGGGCAGGCCGTCGCGCACCCGTCCGGTCGTCTCAAACCCCGCCTGTTCCGCATGTGCCGCCGGTCCATACGCCGCCAGCAGCAGCCACGCCATCCACAGCGCCAACGCCTTCCTCATGTGCGTCTCCCCCTCATCGCCTTCTATAGATGAGGACGAATCCGCCTCCCGTTTTCATCCGGCCTTTCCATTCTTTCACGCGTTTCTGCCCCGTCCGGATCAGCGTCGCCCACGGCTCCATCAGGCTCAGGACCTTTATGGGATCTCCCCCTCCTGCTCCGATTCGCTCACCGCTCCCCGTCCCACTCCAGCAGGAACTCGTCGATGTACTCGTGCATGAACCGGTCCCGGTGCGCCGCGATCTCCCGCGCGGTCTGCGTATTCATGAGATCCTTGAGGCGAAACAGCTTTTCGTAGAAGTGGTTGACGCTCGTGGAGACGTGCCTTCGGTATTCGTCGCGCGTCATGTGCAGGTTCGGCCGCTCGTCCGGGTCGTGTATCGCCCGGTTGTGGTGGCCGCCGTATGCAAACGCCCGTGCGATGCCGATGGCGCCGATGGCGTCCAGCCGGTCCGCATCCTGCACGCACTGTCCCTCGATCGACGCGGGCGCGACGGTGTCGTCGCCCGCAAAGGAGACCTCCTCGATGAGGGCGCACACCGTCCGGATGGTCGCTTCCGCCACGCCGTGCGCCCGCATCAGGGCGACCGCATGGTCCTTTCCCGCGTGCGTGGCCGGGGAGAGCTTGACGTCGTCCACGTCGTGCAGCAGCGCTGCGAGCCGGACGACGTCCAGGTCGGCCCCTTCCCTTTCGGCAATCCGCGTCGCCAGCCGGTACACCCGCAGCGTGTGCGCATAGTCGTGTCCGCTGGACTCGCCCGCAAAGAACGCCTTGACCTCGTCCATCATGCCGCGCAACATATCCTGATCCATCGCCGGTTCTCTCCTTTTCGTAAGGCGCGGCCTACAAGAGCGGCATGCCGCGCGATCGGTTCTCATGTGGTCTGCTTCAAAGCCCCATCCGTCAAGCGCCTGATTTTGTCTGCAAGCGCGGTATGCATTTCGTCGATCAGCCCCTCCGCCCAGCTTGGAAACCGGGGACGCCGGCAGGCCATGTACAGGGTCACCACGGGCGATACGACGTCATCCACCGCCATTTCGAGGGGATCGACCGCGCCGTATGCCGCCAAAAACGCATCCCTGCTCTGCGGGGCCAGGCTCGAAAGGACATTCCGCACGTCGGAGTAGGCATAGCCCTTGCCCAGCAGGTTGTAGTCGAACATCAGCGCCGCGGAACGGTCCCGGGCCACGACCAGATTCGTATGGTAAAAGTCATTGTAGGTGAGCGTCCGTCTGGTCCGCCCCAGCATTTCGCAGATGGCGTCAAAGCGCTCTTCCAGCAGGCCCCACACGGCGTCCGCCTGCGTGCCGGTCTTTTCTTGGATCTCGGCGATGTGCTCCCTGGTAAAGAAGTCGGCCTCGTCATACAGCCCCGCCCCATGCCGCGCGACATGGGCATAGCCCCGTTGGTGCAGCTGCCTGTACCACCCGGCCAGGCGCATGGCCACGACCGGGTCGGCCAGGTCGGCCGCCGTTCCCAGTCGATAGACAGGGCTGGCGTCCACATCCTCCAGCAGCAGCGCCGAATCGGTCTGCGCGAGGACGGCAAGCGTGGGCACATGCAGCGACCGAAGCGCCTGATAATTTGAAATCTCGCGCCTGTACGCCTCAACTTGAAAGCACTTGAGCACACAGGAGCGCGCGCCGCTTTGGACGCGGGCGACGACGATCCCGTCTTTGTCCTGCAATATGCATATGTCATGGCAGCAGACGCCCATCCGTTCCAGTTCCTTGCGGATGCAGTCCATACTTCCCTCGCAAACCCGTATGAAATCAAAAAAACGAGGCGCCGGCGCGATACATCGTATCCACACCGGCGTCTCATCTTGGTCTGGGTGAGAGGATTTGAACCTCCGGCCTCTTGAACCCCATTCAAGCACGCTACCAAGCTGCGCTACACCCAGACATGTCCCGCCGAAGCACTTCCGGCGAACAGTCAATATTATAGCACAGATTGCGCATTTGTCAACCACTTCTTGCAAAAAAGATCAGGTTTCCAGGCGCGCATACAGCCGCCCACTCAGGCCCAGCAGCAGCGCATGCGAGAGCGCGCACAGCCCCAGCGCGATTCCGGCCATGACCGCCAGGAATGCCGACATCCCAGCGCCCATGCGGAGCGCCAGGTAGATCCCGCCGGCCTCGATCAGCGCGAAGAGCAGCATCGCCAGCAGGCCGATGCACGGGTTCAGGCCCTGCTTGATCGCCTCTGTGGGCGAGATCCAGTTCAGCCGCGGGCGGTACAGGTCAAATGTGAGGCCAACCGCGTTCACGCCCGCGGAAAAGGCCAGCGCGACGGCGGCGGCATAGGCCGCCTGCGCCGGCGGCATCCGCCAGGCCGCCAGCGCGGCCGCAACGCCCGCCAGCACGGTCAGCAGCGCCACCGAAGCGCCGAAGAACTGTTTGCCCAGCGCCAGCGTCCGTCCGCGCACGGGCATGGAGCGCCCAAAGCCCAGCAGCGCGCCTTCGCGCGAGAAGGCGGTGACCCCGGCCGTGTTGATGCTGCCGATGAGCGCCAGCAGCGCCGTCAGGCCCAGCGGCAACAGGGCGTCCGTCTGCAGGCCCAGCGCGCGAACCGCCTGCAGGGCCTCGTCCGCCTCCTCCGGCAGGGCAAAGGCCATCATGCACACCATGAGCGGGGCCATGAGGATGGACGCCAGGCCGTTGGTCGCATAGGCGGGCGTGCGCAATGCAATGCGCCACTCGCGCAGGAAGATCGCCACCAGCTGCGGCCTGCGCGGCGCGGTCTTCCAGCCGCCTCGTCCCCTGCGCGCCGCCGTCTCGGATGCGGCGGCAAGGCCCTGGGCATACAGCCGGCCCGCCAGCATCAGCGCCACCCCAAGCCCGAGCAGCGACGCGCCGGCCAGACGCGCCAGATTCCCCCATGCGCCTGCGCCGCCCAGGCTGCGCAGCGCCCAGCCGGCGGGCGGATAGAGGCGCGCGAAGCGGTCAGCCAGTGTCTTTCGAGCCATCAGAAACTGCAGGATTGCCCTGAGCGTCAGGCTGTCCTCGCCCACGCGCATGAGCGCCATCTGTCCCAGGAAGATGGCCAACATGGCGGCGAACGTCGCCCCGATCATCAGCGCCTCACGGTGACGGATGAGCGCGCTTGCGCGCATCAGCAGCAGCGACAGCAGCGCCGAGACCGTCAGCGGCAGCAGCGGCAACAGCAGGAGCACCAACGCCCCGCGCACGGCGTAGGACAGCGAGAACGCCTGCGCATACAGTACGACCGGCGGCAGTCCGAACGCCAGCACCAGGGCGTACTCAAAGACGAGCACCTGCGCAAACTTGGACGCAAAGACCGTCCGCCTGCCGACGGGCAGGGCCGCCAGCAGTTCGCTGTCGCGTCCGAAGTAGAGCGTGCCCAGCATCGTGCCCGTGCCCAGCAACAGCGTCATGGCCTGTAGCAGCGTCAGGATCGCCATCAGCGTCAGTTCCTGCACAAACGCCAGCGGACCCTTCGCCGCGTCAAACAGCACGGCCAGCATCCAGGCATACAGCCCGATCACCGAGCCCACGCCTGCCAGCGCGCACAGGCCGATCAGAAGATCCCGCAACATGCGCCTGCGATCCGTCCGCCAACTGCGCAGCGCCGAGACGCCCAGGCGGTTTCGCATCTGGGCGCGAAAGAGAATCCAAAATGTGCGCACCGTCCTCATTCTCCTTCCGCGTCCGTCAGCTCCAGGAAGATGCTCTCCAGCGTCTGTGCATGCTCCGCGCTGCGCAGCTCGTCCATCGTCCCCACAGCGACCAGCTTGCCCGCGCGAATGATGCCGATGCGGTCGCACAGCCGCTCTGCGACGTCGAGCACGTGCGTGGAAAAGAAGACCGTGTTGCCCGCCGCGCAGTGGCGTCGCATCTCCTCCTTGAGGATATGCGACGCCTTGGGGTCCAGGCCGACCATCGGCTCATCCAGCACCCACAGCGCGGGCGCGTGCAGCAGTGCGCCGATCAACGTGATCTTCTGCCGCATGCCGCGCGAGTAGCTGCGCACCTGATTACCCGCCGCATCCGTCAGCTCGAACAGTTCCAGGTACCGCTCGATCCGCTCGCGCCGCAGCCCGTCCGGCACGCCGTAGACGTCCGCCATGAAGCACAGATACTCCATGCCCGTCAGGCGCTCGTACACCTCGCCGCCGTCCGGCACATAGCCGATCAGCCGCTTGGCCGCGATCGGATCCCGGCGCATGTCGATCCCATTCACGACGACCTCGCCTGCATCCGGATTCAGAATGCCCGTCAGCATCTTGATCGTCGTCGTCTTGCCCGCTCCATTGGGTCCGATGAACCCAAAGATTTCGCCATGCCCGACGCGCAGGTTCAGGCCGTCCACCGCCTTGACCCCGCCCCGGGCATAAGTCTTGCTCAGGTTCGAAAGCGCGATCATGTCCTGCATTGCATCCTCCCACAGTGTCAAAAGAATTTAGATTTTTTTCTAAATAGATTATAGCACAGCTTTTGGCGAAGTCAAGCGTCAAAAAAAGCCGCACGCTGCGTGCGGCTTTTGGCGGGCTTCACGCCTGCCTTTCAGCGATCATGTCCTTGACCTTCATCAGACGCGTGAGGGATCCGCGCTCGTTCTCGTCGAGCTTCATGGAGATGAAACGGATGGTCTCCTCGAACTGGGGAATCATCACGTACTCCAGCGCGTTGACGCGGCGGCGGGTCTTTTCGATCTCGTCCGCGAGCAGGTCGCAGGTCTTTTCCGTCTCGGCCAGGCGCAGCAGCTTGGGCAGCAGGCGCGCCATGGTGGCGATGGCGTCGTCCAGATCCGCGCTGGTCTCGGCCAGGCCGTAGGGCAGCGCGCTGTCCTTTTCGGAATTCTGCACGACGGTGATCGTCGGCACGTGGACGGAGAGCACGTTGCGCTCGCCGAGCACGATGCCCGCGCTGCGGGCCGGATACAGGATGGCCTCTTCCAGCGTCTGGTTGTCCATCACCGCGCGCGCGAGGGCAAAGTCGGCCAGCGCGCCCTTGAGCTCGCGTTCGACCTCCTTGCGCAGCTTTGCGTTCTCGCGTACGAGCAGGATAAACTGACGGACCATCTCATCCCGCTTGTCCTTGAGCAGCTTGTGGCCGCGCCTGGCGGTCACGAGCCTGCGCTTGATGCGGGTGAGCTCCATGCGGGTGGGGTTGACGTGCAGGGCGGCAGCCATCAGGCCTCCCCCTCTTTCTTCGGCAGATACTGATCCAGCATATCGTCACGGATGCGCTTGAGCTCGGCGCGCGGCAGCATGGACAGCAGCTTCCAGCCCAGGTCCAGCGTCTCCGTGACGGAGCGGTTGGCGTTGTAGCCCTGGGAGACATACTCGCGCTCAAAGGCATCGGAGAAGGCGGCATACTGCTTGTCGATGTCAGACAGCGCCGCGTCGCCGAGGATGACGGCCAGTTCCTTGGCGTCCTTGCCGCGGGAATAGGCGGCGAAGAGCTGGTTCATCGTGGCGGCGTGATCCTCGCGCGTCTTGCCCTTGCCGATGCCCTTGTCCTTGAGGCGGGACAGCGAGGGCAGCACGTCGATGGGCGGCTGGACGCCCTTGCGGTACAGCTCGCGGGACAGGATGATCTGGCCCTCCGTGATGTAGCCGGTCAGGTCGGGGATGGGGTGCGTCTTGTCGTCCTCGGGCATGGAGAGGATCGGGATCTGGGTGATCGAGCCCTCCTTGCCGATGACGCGGCCCGCGCGCTCGTACATGGACGCCAGGTCCGTGTACAGGTAGCCCGGGTAGCCGCGGCGGCCGGGGACCTCCTTGCGCGCGGCGGAGACCTCGCGCAGCGCCTCGGCATAGTTGGTGATGTCGGTCAGGATGACCAGCACGTGCATGCCCTTTTCATAGGCCAGATATTCCGCAGCGGTGAGCGCCATGCGCGGGGTGGCGATGCGCTCGATGGCCGGGTCGTTGGCCAGGTTCATGAAGAGGACTGCGCGCTCGATGGCGCCGGTGCGCTTGAAGTCGCTGATGAAGTAGTCCGCCTCTTCGAACGTGATGCCGATGGCGCCGAACACGACGGCGAACTTACTGTCGGTGCCCAGCACCTTGGCCTGGCGGGCGATCTGCGTGGCCAGCTGCGCATGCGGCAGGCCGCTGCCGGAGAACACGGGCAGCTTCTGACCGCGCACGAGCGTATTCAAGCCGTCGATGGCGGAGATGCCCGTCTGGATGAACTCGCTGGGGTAGTCGCGCGCAGCGGGATTGAGCGGCTGGCCGTTGATGTCCATGCGCTTTTCGGGGATCAGCGCCGGGCCGCCATCCTTGGGATTGCCCATGCCGTCGAACACGCGGCCGAGCATGTCCGGGGAGACGGACAGCTCGATGCTGCGGCCCAGGAAGCGCGCCTTGGCGTTGTCGATGCGCAGGCCGTTGCTGGACTCGAACAGCTGCACCAGCGCCTTGTCGTTTTCGATTTCGAGCACCTTGCCCTGGCGCTTCTCGCCGTCGGCCTGCTCGATCTCGACCAGCTCGTCGTACTTGACGCCCGCGACGCCGTCCACCAGCATCAGCGGGCCGACGACCTCGCGGATGGTGCGGTATTCCTTCAACATATCACAGCCCTCCCTCGGTCAGCAGCGCGCCCGTCTGGTCGTTCAGCTCGGATTCGATGGCGTTGAACTGCGCAAGCTCCGCCTCGCGGATGTACTTGGCGCGGCCGATGCGCTCGCGCACCGGCAACCCGAGCACCTGGCTCAGGTTTACGCCGGCATCCAGCGCGGCGCGCCCGCGCTCGCCAAACTGCAGGATGAGCCGCAGCATGCGGTACTGCTTCTCCGGCGAGGTGTAGGTATCCACCTCGTCAAAGGCGTTCTGGTGCAGGTAGTCCTCGCGGATGGAGCGGGCGACCTCGAGCGTGAGCCGGTCCTTCCAGGAGAGGGCGTCCACGCCGACGAGGCGGACGATTTCATCCAGCTCGGCCTCATTTTGCAGGATCTGCATGGCCTTTGCGCGCAGGTCCTTCCATTCGGGCGCGACGTTGTCGTCGAACCACTCGGCCAGGTTGTCCGCATACAGCGAGTAGGACTGCAGCCAGTCGATGGCCGGGAAGTGGCGCTTGTAGGCCAGCTGCGCGGACAGGCCCCAGAAGACCTTCACGATGCGCAGCGTCGCCTGCGACACGGGCTCGGAGATGTCGCCGCCGGGCGGGGAGACCGCGCCGATGGCCGTGATGGTGCCCTCGCGCCCGTCGGAGCCCAGGCACTTGACATAGCCCGCGCGCTCATAGAACTCCGCGATGCGGCTGGCCAGGTAGGCGGGGTAGCCCTCCTCGCCGGGCATCTCCTCCAGGCGTCCGCTCATCTCGCGCAGCGCCTCGGCCCAGCGGCTGGTCGAGTCGGCCATGATGGCGACCTTGTAGCCCATGTCGCGGTAGTATTCGGCGATGGTGATGCCCGTATAGATCGAGGCCTCGCGGGCCGCCACGGGCATATCGGAGGTGTTGGCGATCAGCACCGTGCGCTTCATCAGGGATTCGCCCGTGCGCGGATCGTGCAGCTCGGGGAACTCCATGAGCACGTCGGTCATCTCGTTGCCGCGCTCGCCGCAGCCGACGTAGACGATGATGTCCGCATCAGCCCACTTGGCCAGCTGGTGCTGCACGACCGTCTTGCCCGAGCCGAACGGGCCGGGCACGGCCGCCACGCCGCCGGAGGCGATCGGGAACAGCGTGTCGATGACGCGCTGGCCGGTGACCATCGGCGCCCGGGGCGCCATCTTCTCCTGATAGGGACGTCCCCTGCGCACGGGCCACTTCTGCAGCATCGTCAGGGAATGCTCCTGGCCCGCCTCGTCGACGAGGACGCAGATCTCGTCCTCCAGCCGGGCCATGCCGGTGTGGATGCGCTTGACCGTGCCGCTCATCCGATAGGGTACCATGATGCGGTGCTCGACGACCGAGCTCTCCTGCACCGTGCCCAGGATGTCGCCCTGGCTCACCTTCGCGCCCACGGCGACCTTCGGCTGAAAGTCCCATTGCCTGTCGCGATCCAGGGAGGGCACCTCGATGCCGCGCGTGATGCGCTCGCCCACGCGCTCGCGGATCTTGGTCAGCGGACGCTGAATGCCGTCAAAAATGGATTCGATCAGGCCCGGGCCGAGCTCGACCGAGAGGGGCGCGCCGGTCGACTCCACCGGCTCGCCCGGTCCCAGGCCGGAGGTCTCCTCGTAGACCTGAATGGACGCCTTGTCCCCGCGCAGCTCGATCACCTCGCCGACCAGCCGGCGGTTGCTCACGCGCACCACGTCGTACATGCGCGCGTCGGCCATGCCGGTGGCCATGATGAGGGGACCCGCCACCTTGACTATCGTACCCTGCGCCATACCTTCTATCTCCTTACTGCTCGTCATCTAAGAGGATGTTTGCGCCGATGGCCTTCTCCACGTTGGCGCGCACGCGCTCCATCCCAAGCCCATCGCTGCCCGCGGATCCCGGCACCGGAATCAGCGTCACGCTGGGGTCGTTCTTGTAGCGTTCAAAGGTCTCAAAGCCCTTGCGGGCGGCCTGCTCCGTGATGAAGATGACGCGAACGCCCTCCTGCAATAGCCGGTGCACAGCCTGCGCCACCTCGGCCTCCGTCTGCGCCGCGACGGCGCGCATGCCGATCGCGCGGAATGCGCCGATGACCTCGCGTTCGCCGACCGCGCCGACGCCGTATTGCTTTTCAGGCATACAATTCACGCAGCCTTTCGCGGATTTTATCGTTGGGGAAGCCCGCAAGCTTGCCCGCCAGGATCAGCCGCACCGCGGACGCCTCGCGCTCGCGCATGAGCAGATAGCCCACCAGGCGTTCGGGCCGCTCCAGGTCGCGCCGGTAGGGCGAGTAGACGCCCAGCAGATAGTCGTCCATCGCCCGCTCCAACTGCGCGATCCGGGAGGGATCCATCTGCGCGGCGATGGCCGCGCCGTAGACCTTCACGCCGTACTTGTTGACGAGCAGCGGCAGCTTCTCTGGCTGCGCAAACGCCTTGAGCCACGCGCCCTTCCCCACCGAGCCGCAGGGCAGCAACAGCTGCGAGAAGAACGCGGCGTCCTTGCCCATGCGCAGCACGCGCAGCGCGATCGTCAGATTGACGATGTCCGCCCGCGCGGTGAAATAGCGTCGCTCGGCGCGCGCCTTGTCGGGCAGCCACGCGAAGATCGTCTCATAGAGCGCCTTGTCCAGCGACACATCCACATCCAGCGGATCAACCGCGACGGCCAGGCGCTTCTCCAGCTCGTCCAGCGCCGCCTGCAGTTCGGGCGCCAGGTCCGCGTAGCGGTGCTCCGCCACGTCATGGCGCAGCCTGTCCAGGGCGTACACGCCGCAGGGCGAGAGCGTCTGCGCCTCCACGCCCAGACAGCGCGCCTTGATGAGCATCTTCAGGTTGTTCACATCGTAGCGCAGCAGAAAGCAGTCGAGGATCTTTTCATCCGTCGCCAGCTTGCGCAGCGTCCTGCAGGCCTGCTCCACGTGGCTCTCCGCCATGCGGGCATAGTCGTCGTCTTCTTTCCATCCCATCTCGGAAAGGGCGCGCCGCGCTTCCGCGGCGGTCGGCGCCTGCATGAGACGCTCCAGGCGCGCGCCGTCCAGCGCGTTCTGGCCCAGCACGCTCAGCCGCCCCACGGCGTAATAGATGCTATTTTGGGGCAAGCTCCTCTCCCCCTTTCCCGATCATTCCGAAAACAGCATGCGCGCGGCGTCGCTTTCCAGCTCCAGACGCGCGCTGTCCAGCAGCGCCTCGAACGTGCAGGTCAGCGCGGCGCCGCCGCGGCGCAACTCAAACCCGCACGCGCCGCCCAGCGCCTCGCCCGTGCGCAGAGAGCCTGGGCGTCCCTGCACCTTCAGGCGCGTATTGGCCTGCTCCACAAACGCGGCATCGAACCAATCGCCCGCCACGTCACCGATGCACAGCGTCTCGTCGCCCTGCGCGGCGGCAGCCAGCTCTTCCAGGAAGAACGCGCGCTTCTCCTGCGCGGGCAGCGCACGCAGCCGCGCGAGCGCGCCCTCGAACGCTTCGTCCAGCACCCGGCGCTTCGCACCCAGGCGCGCCTTGCGGTCCTCGAGCTCCGCCATGCGCAGCATGCGGCTTTCCAGTTCCTGCGCGTCCGCATCGGCCTTGCGCTCCATCGCCTCGCGCTCAGCGCGCATCCGCGCCTCGCCCTGTTCGCGCAACTCCTGCGCGCGGCGCTTTGCCTCATCCAGCTGCTGCGCCGCGGCCTCCCGCGCGTCCGATTCGATTTTATTGAGGATGCCTTGTACGTCCATCTCGCTCACCGCATTACAGTTTGATGGCGTTGACCATCAGGAAGGAAACGAGCAGCGCAAAGACCGCGTAGGTCTCGACCATGACCGCCATCGTGACGCCCTTGCCGGACATCTCGGGGCGCTGGCCGGTCATCAGCATGCCGGCGGCGGAGACCTTCGCCTGGCGGATCGCGGAGTAGTAGCCCACGATTGCGACGGGCAGGCAGGCGACGATGTAGGAGATGCCCTGCAGCAGCGTGACGTCGCGCATCTGGCCGCCGAGCACGTTGGTGTTGATCAGCACGATGACGCCGATCAGGAAGCCGTAGATGCCCTGCGTGGCGGGCAGCAACTGCAGCACCAGCAGCTTGCTGGAGACCTCGGGGTTTTCACTGGAGACGCCTGCGGCGGTTTCACCGGCCAGGCCGACGCCCTTACTGGAGCCCATGCCCGAAAGAATGACGGCGAGCGCCGCGCCCACGAGTGCCAGGATCTGTCCGATAGTCATGATTGTTTTCCTCCCCTAAAATCTTGATGTCGTTCTATCATGCAGCATCGCCCCGCTCGGGCTCGATGCTAACATACTTGGGTTTGCTCGTCAGCGGCGAGAAGGGCCTGCCTCCGTCCTCGTAGAACTTGCCGAAGAACTCGATGTACTGCAGGCGGCACGAGTGCACATACGCGCCCAGCACGTTGATGCCCAGGTTGAACCCGTGGCAGAACACGAACAGCACCGCGCCGATCGCCTTGCCCACGATGCCCGCGCCCCAGATCATACCGATCAGCTGGTTGAACACCATGCCGATGACGCCGGTCGCCAGGCCCATACCGAACAGGCGCATATACGAAAGCAGGTCGCTCACCCAGCTCGTGACGCCGTAGAGCGCGCCCAGGCCGCCGAAGATCCGCTTGAACGGGTTGCGCTCGCCGCGCTTGGTGAACAGCAGGATGATCACGACCGACACCGCGACCATGACCGTGCCCACCTGCTTGGTCTGCGGCAGGAGCAGCAGGCCCGCGCCGCACAGCAGCGTAAACCATGCGATCTGATCCGCCAGCGCCGCAAGCGGATCGCCGCGCTTGAAGTTCATGTAGGCGGCCATGCCCAGGCCCGTGAACAGGTGCAGCGCGCCCACGGCCAGGCATACGGCCATGACGGGCAGCGAGTTGTTCACCGAGTCGAGCAGCCACAGGCTGTCGGGCAGCGGGTTGAAGCCGAACACCGTGTTGTAGACCAGGCCCCAGATGACCGTCGCGATGCCGCCGTAGGTGAGCAGGTAGAGCATCTTGGCGTTCTCGAACTTGATCTTCTTGACCTTCATGAACACCGGAATCAGCAGCGCCATGATCAGGCCGTAGCCCGCGTCCGACACCATCATGCCGAACAGGCACGCATAGAACGGCGCCATCACCGCGGTGGGGTCGATGCCGCGGTAGTCCGGCAGCGAATACCCCTCGACGACCGACTCAAACGGCGAGGCAAAGCGGTTGTTGGAAAGCTGGATCGGCGGCGCGTCCTCGTCCGTCGGGTCCGTGAATTCCATCGCGCAGGCGGGCGAGATCTTGCGGATGCGCTCCGCCGTCGGCTCGGCTGCAGGCGCCGGCACCCACCCGCGCAGCAGGAACGTCGTCTCCGTCACCGCAAAGCGCTGCGCGGCCTTCTGCCGCTCCAGGCGCTGCGCCGTCGCCTCGTAGAGAATCTTCAACCCCCGAATGTCCCCGGCCATCGCCGCGGTGTCCGCGTCGATCTGCGCCCGCTCGCGCGTGACCTCCTCCAGCTGCGTATGCAGGCCCTGCACGTACTGCGCGGGCGTCTGATCGCCCAGCGCGGCAAAGCTCTCCCCTGCAAAGCCGGCCTCTTCCAGCGCCGCCATCGCCTCTTTTTCCACTTGGCGGTGCATGGCCGCAACGACGCACAGCTTCTCACGGCTGGGACCCACGACGCTCAGCGCCGCATATTCGAGCTGCAAAAACGTCTCTTCAAGTTTCTGCAGGTTCCGCGCCTGGATCGTGCCGGCCACGTACAGTACGCGGGCAGTCGGTGCGAGCGCGCGCGCCGGCGCCTCGTCCATCGCCTGCCAGGGCGTGTACTGCTGCAGCGCCGCCTGACTGCGCGCCTCGATGCCGCGCAACTCGCCCTGCCTGCGCTCAAAGCCCTCCAGGCGCTCCACCAGCCCGACATAGCGCGCCTGATCGGCCAGCGCGCGCTCCGCCTCTTCGTGTGGAATCTCGGGGTATGCGCCGAACATCGGCTTGCCCGCATCGTCGTACTTGGACAGCTTGCGCAGCGCCCACGCAAGGCGTTGCAGCAGCTCCTGCGTACGCGTCAGCTCGGCCTCGTCCGTCCCGGCTGCCGGCTCCTCCTGCGCGGACTCGACCTGCACGCACCCCAGTCGCTGCAGCGTGCGCAGTAGCTTTTCCCTGTCTGCCTTGGGCGCAAGCAGCGTCAGGCGCTTCATCTCAACGATTGCCATGCTGCAAAACCCTCTCTGCAATCCATTCGACGGCCTGCGGCATGCGCGCGCGCGCCGCCTGTGCATAGGCCTCCAGTTCGCGGCGCTTTTCCGCCGCCCGACCGGCGACCGACTCCGTCACAGCCGCCTCGCGCGCCTTCATCCGCGCCTGATAGTCCGCGCGCAGCGCCGCGGACGCCTCGCGCTCCTGTGCAAGCAGCGCCTCCTCCGCGGCCTTGATCGTCTCGCGCGCCTGCTCCGCAGCCTCCCGGCGGATGCCGTCGGCCTTTTCCTCGGCAGCGCGCACCGCGTCCAACAGTTCCATCGCCAAAGAACCTCTCCCCTTTTTTGAAGGACTTTATTTTGAAGAACTCGATCTCATGGATTCTCTCGTTTTCGCGGTCGCTTCGGTACGCCGATGCGCCAAAAATATACCGATTCACAACATTTTTATACATTATCACAGTCAACATACCCGCACAAAAGCCGGACATGTCCAACCTGTCGAAAACATGCAATCCCATTATAGAGGAAATTTGGACATTTTGCAAGGGCCGTTTCGTCACTTTTTCCATCTGGATTTCCACCTTCATAATGTAAGTTATACAATTTTTTATCATGCACAGGCTGATTCTCTGGCTTCATCCGCGTTTTTATGGCAGGCATCCGCTTTCAGACGAATGTTGCGCCGCATGCATGTGATAGTTTTAACAAACGTGGTCCATATAAGAAAACCATAAAGAAATTCGTCGCACACTATTTTTGCGCGTACATCTCATGTGCCGGCCGCGGTTGCAAAAAAAAGCGAAGCCCTGTCGGGCTCCGCTTCATCCTTCGATGATCTGGCTCACGTCCTTGCGGACGTTGTGCGCGATGGGTTCCCATGTCACGCGCCGCACCAGCGCCGCGACGGCAATGGGAATATAGGTGAACATGAACAGCGGGAAGGTAAATAGGTACAGCACCTTCTTGCCCGCCGCACAGTGGATCTGGCGCCACTCGGTGATCGTCGTCACGAGTCCGAACAGCAACAGCGTCGCATACACGCCCGCCAGCGTCATGAGCATACCCTGCCCCGTGGCCAGCACGACGCCGCGCATGTCGCGCATGATCCCCTGCAGGAAGGTCAGGCTGTTCACGCCCAGCGTGAGCAGCGTCAGCACCGTCGCGGGCGCAACGGTCATCAGCATGTCGTAGCACTGAAAGCCGCGCCGGCCGAAACATCCGCGCGCGAGCGAGCCGCCGTAGCGCGCAAAGACCTGATAGAATCCCTTGGCCCAGCGCATGCGCTGCTTCCAGGAGGAGCGGAAGTCCTCCGGCTGCTCGTCATAGAGCACGGCGTGCTCGCAATAGCCGATGACCTCGCCGCGCAGGGCGTTGGCCACGGAGAACTCGATGTCCTCGGTGAGCAGGTACTGCTTCCAGCCGCCGTCGCGCTCGAAGATCTCGCTGGAGACCAGAAAGCCCGTGCCGGAGATCGCGCAACTGGTGTGCAGCGCCATGCGCGCGCCGTTCACATACTGCGATTCGCGCAAAAACCACAGGCCATACCCTGCCGAGATCCAGTTGGTGCCGTAGTTTTTGGAGTTGCGGTAGCTCGTCACGACGCGGTAGCCCTGGTCGAAGGTCGCGTTCATCTCGGCGATGAAGCGCTCGTCGAGCACGTTGTCCGCGTCGATGACGAAATAGCCGTCGTAAAAGCGCAGCCCCACGCGCTCACGGATGCGGGCCAGCGCATAGTCCAGCGCGTATCCCTTGCCGATCAGGCGGCGGTTGGTGCGCGTGATGACGGTTGCGCCGTGGGTCCGCGCCACGCCGGCCGTGTCGTCCTGACAGTTGTCCGCCACGACGTACACGTCCACGAGCTCGCGCGGATAGCGCTGCGCCTCGATGCTCTCCAGCAGCTTGCCCAGAACGGCCTGCTCGTTTCTTGCCGGAATGAGCACCGCATAGCGGTGAAGCCGACGCGCGGGCGTATGAGGGGTCTTTTTGATCAAACGCACGATGATATAGACCATCTGATAGGCGTAACACAGGGCAAACAAAAGCATCACGGCGAAATTGAATGTTTCCACAAACGGAATCATTGCGTTTCTCCTTTGCTGTTTGCGTCATCATAATGATGAGCGCGATATATCCATTTTTACCCGTGTAGTATACCATGGAACGGGCCAAAAGTCATCGCCCGGGTATCCAGCGTTGGGCGGGTAAATTTGTCCCATCTGCCATAAAACGCGTCAGCGCATTGCATTCATCCCATGGCGATCCTTTTTTAGCCGGCGCAGACAAAAACGCCGCCAATCGGATGGCGGCGAGATGAGCTTGGGTTCTCTGTTACTTGGTGCCGAAGAGGCGGTCGCCCGCATCCCCCAGACCCGGAACGATGTAGCCGTGGTCATTGAGGCGCTCGTCGACGGCGGCAACGAAGATGTCCACGTCCGGATGATCCTTTTGCACCCGCTCGATGCCCTCGGGCGCGGCGATCAGGCACTCGAGCTTGATGCTCTTGCAGCCGCGGCGCTTGATGAACGAGATCGCCGCAGAGGCGGAGCCGCCGGTGGCGAGCATGGGGTCGACGACGATCAGGTCGCGCTCTTCCACATCCGCGGGCAGCTTGCAGTAGTACTCGACCGGCTCGAGCGTGTCCGGGTCGCGGTACAGGCCGATATGGCCGATCTTGGCCGCGGGCACGAGGTTCATGATGCCGTCGACCATGCCCAGGCCGGCGCGCAAAATCGGCACGACGGCCAGCTTTTTGCCGCTGATGACCTTCGTCTTGGCGCGGCACACGGGCGTCTCGATCTCGACCTCCTTGAGGGGCAGGTCGCGCGTGACCTCGTAGGCCATGAGCATGGAGATCTCCTCGAGCAGCTCGCGGAAGTCCTTCGTGCCGGTCTCACGGTCGCGCATGAGCGAGACCTTGTGCTGGATGAGCGGGTGATCCATGACGTGAAGCGTAGACATCCCAGTTGTCCTCCTTGCATTGGGTTTTATCGTTTTTCAAGCTCCGTGATCAGGTCCACGCGGCGCTGGTGGCGTCCGCCCTCGAAGGCCGCGTCCAGAAATGCATTCATGACATCCACCGCCAAGCCCGGGCCGATGACGCGCTCGCCCATGCACAGGATGTTCGCGTCGTTGTGCATGCGCGTCATGCGCGCGGAAAAGACGTCGTGGCAGACCGCCGCACGGATGCCCTGCACCTTGTTGGCGGCCATCGACATGCCGATGCCCGTACCGCACACGAGGATGCCACGCTCCGCCTCGCCCGCCGCGACGGCGCGGGCGACCTTTGCCGCGATATTCGGGTAATCGACCGCCTCGCCGGAGAAGGCGCCCACGTCCGTATAGGCGACGCCGCGGCGCTCCAGCTCCTCGATCAGGACCTTTTTCAAAGCGAATCCGGCATGGTCGCTTCCAATCAAAAGCACGTTGCCATCCCTCCTGCATTTACTTCACCGATTATTATACACGCCCTGTGGCGGCAAGACAATGTTTTTTCGACAAGTCCCGGACAATTCACGGGGTTTCACGCGATTTTCGCCCGCTTGACATGCCCACCCGCGCGCCTTATAATGGGAAAGAATTAGAGGAAGCCCGCCTGTGCGGCGCGGCGAAAGGAGAAAAGACATGCTGAGCCGTCCGCCGCTGGACCGGATCGCCTTCTGGGGTATCTCCTGGTACAGCCTGTTCATCGTTGCCGGCGTCGTCATCGGCATAGGCCTCGCCGGGCGCGAGGAGAAGCGACTGCGCCTGCCCAGCGACACGGCGATCGACTTCGCCATCTGGGCCATTCCGCTGGCGTTGGTCGGCGCGCGTCTGTACTACGTCTTCTTCCGCTGGGATGCCTTCGCCGGCGATCTGCTGAGCATCTTCAACGTGCGTGGCGGCGGCCTGGCGATCTACGGCGGCGTGCTGGGCGGCCTGCTGGCGGCCCGCATCGTCTCGCGGCGCAAGGGCATCGCCCTGGCCTCGCTGCTGGACCTGGTCGCCCCGTCCCTCGTGCTGGGCCAGGCCATCGGGCGCTGGGGCAACTACTTCAACATGGAGGCATACGGCTTTCGCCTGTCCGACCCGGCGCTGCAGTTCTTCCCCTTTGCGGTGGAGATCCCCGTGGGCGACGTGTGGTACTGGCACATGGCCACGTTCTTCTACGAGTTCTGCTGGGACCTGCTCGTCTTCGCGCTGCTGATGGCCATCCGCCGCTACACGCGCAGGAAGGGCGACGTGTTCTGCTTTTACCTGCTGCTCTACTGCGCGGGGCGCACGGTCATCGAGGGCCTGCGCGAGGACAGCCTGACGTTCCTGAGCGAGTTTGTGCGCATCTCGCAGGTGTTCAGCGCGCTGGTGTGCGTGGCGATCGTGGTCGTCTTCTTCCTGCGCCTCAAGCGCAGGGGGCAGCCGCTCTTCATCCTGGCGCTGATCTCCACGCTGCTGGCGCTGGCCGGCTGCTTCATCGGCGAGTTCGAGCGCGGCGCCTACGCGTTCCTGTTCGTCTATGCGCAGCTGCTCCTGCTGGCCCTGCTGCTGTGCCAGCTCGTCCTGGCGGCGCTGTGCCTCTTTGACGAACGCCGGCGCAAGGTCAAGAACCTCGTCCCGCTTGCGGTGGCGGCTCTGTTCGCCGCCGGCGTGCTGCTCGCCGGCATCGGGCGCGCCAACGTGAGCAACCAGCTGTACGTCTCCTGGCGGCAGATCGCCTGCATGCTGCACATGATCGCAAGCGGGATGCTGCTCTACCCCTTCCGCCGCGGGGAACCGGCGCGCGCGGCCCGCTGAGCTCCTGCGGCATGCCCAACGATGTTTGAAAAAGAGGGATCACGATGCGCAATCTGACGATGATGACCGACCTGTATGAACTGACGATGATGAACGGCTACTGGCGTTACGGCATGGCGAAGAACGTCGCCGTGTTCGACCTGTTCTACCGCAAGCAGGGCGACGAGACGGCGCATGCGGTCGCCGCGGGCCTGGAGCAGGCGATCGAGTACGTCCGCAGCCTGCACTTCTCCACGGAGGACATCGCGTACCTGCGCAGCCTGAATACGTTTGACGAGGGCTTCCTCAACCTCCTGAAGAATTTCCGGTTCACGGGCGATATCGACGCCGTGCCCGAGGGCACGATCGTCTTTCCCACCGAGCCCATCGTGCGCGTGTGCGCGCCCATGATCGAGGCGCAGCTGGTGGAGACGGCGCTGCTCAACATCATCAACCATCAGACGCTGATCGCCACCAAGGCCAGCCGCGTCGTGCAGGCGGCGCAGGGCGACGGCGTGCTCGAGTTCGGCCTGCGCCGCGCGCAGGGACCGGACGCGGGCATCTACGGCGCGCGCGCGTCGATCATCGGCGGGTGCGTGGCCACGAGCAACGTGCTCACCGGCCAGATGTACGACATCCCCGTGCGCGGCACGCATGCGCACAGCTGGGTGATGAGCTTCGGCTCCGAGCTGGAGGCGTTCCGCGCCTATGCCGAGGTCTTCCCCCACGAGTGCCTGCTGCTGGTCGACACCTACGACACGCTCAAGAGCGGCGTGCCCAATGCGATCACGGTCTTCAAGGAGCTGCGCGCGCGCGGCATCGAGCCCAACGGCATCCGCCTGGACAGCGGCGACCTGGCCTACCTGAGCCGCACCGCGCGCAAGATGCTCGACGACGCCGGCTTCCCCAGCGCGCGCATCTTCGCCTCGGGCGACCTGGACGAGGAGGTCATCTGGGACCTGAAGGCGCAGGGCGCGGCGATCGACGTGTGGGGCGTGGGCACGCGCATGATCACCAGCCAGAACAATCCCGCGCTCGGCGGCGTGTACAAGCTCGCGGCCGAGGAGGTCAACGGCGAGCTCGTGCCGCGCATCAAGATCTCGGAAAACCCGGCCAAGATCACCAATCCGGGCAAGAAGAAGGTGCTGCGCATCTACTCCAGGGAGGACCGGCACGCGCTGGCCGACCTGATCGCCCTGCACGACGAGGTCTACGACGCCTCCGAGCCGCTGACGATCTTCGATCCCGAGAACACCTGGAAGCGCATGACGCTCACCGACTACACGCTGCGCGAGCTGCTCGTGCCCATCTTCCGCGGCGGCGAGCAGGTCTATCGCTCGCCCGACCTGCACTGCATCGCCGCCTATGCCCGCGACGAGCTGGACACGTTCTGGAGCGAATACAAGCGCCTGCACCGCCCCCAGCGCTACAAGGTCGACCTCTCCCAGCGCCTGTACGACCTCAAGCAGTCCCTGCTGGCCCGCCACGGTCACTGACCGGCGCATGACAAAAAGGCCGTCCGAACGCATCGGACGGCCTTTTGCGGGCCTCACTGCAGCTGCATCTGCATCTGCGCAAACTGTTGCTGGGACGCCATGATCTCCTGTTGCTGTGCAGGGGGCGTCTGGTACCAACCGCGGGCGTGCATCTGCTCGAAGATCGCGTATTGATCCTCGACCGTCTGCCGCCAGTTCTGCGCCAGGATCTCCCGCAGCTGCGGGCAGCTCGCCTCCAGGATCAGCGTGCCGTAGCCATTGGCCAGCGCCTTGTGGCAGCCCAGCATGTCCTGCGCCATATCCTGCTCGCTCAGTGCGGCCTGTTGCCCGCCGCCTTGCCGGCCTTCGCCGAAATACGGCATCTTGTCCGTCTTCATTGCGCTTCCTCCCCTCACTGCTGCCCGTTCAGGTAGCCGAACAGCCGGTCATATTGCTGCTTGTGGTGCTGTGCAAGCGTCTGCGCCACGCCCTGCAGCGCCGGATCCGTGAATGCCTGCGCGTAGCATTCGAGTTTCTTGTTGGCGAGGGCCTCCTGCGTCAGTTGGTCGCCGATCAGCGTCAGGTCCTTCTGCGTGAGCTGCGGATTTCCCTGCGGCATGCGCATTCCTCCTCTTTGTCCTGATCTTTCCGGGTTTTCCCTCCCCTAGCATGCGCAGCCGGCGCAAATCTATGCAGGAAAGGCACGATCCGCCATGAGCCGAATTCTATCCGTCCGCAGGCAGCGCGGCGTGGTCTACGTGGAATGCGAGGACGAGACCGTGCTGCGCGTGCCGGCCAGCCTGTTTCGCGAGCGCCCGCTGCGCGAGGGCGATCCTTGGGACCCCGAGGCCTACGCAGCCTGGCTGGCCGGGCGTGAATACCCGCATGCGCTGGCCCGTGCGGTGGACTATCTGGCTGCCCGGCCGCGCACCGAGCGCGAGATGGAGACATGCCTGCGCCGCTGCGGCTACACGGAGCCGGCGATCGCGCGCGTGATGGAGCGCCTGCTGCGGGAGGGGTACCTCAACGACGCGCAGTTTGCCGACCTGTGGGCGCAGGCGCGCCAGGAGCGCGCGCTGGGCAAGCGGCGCATCGCGCAGGAGCTGCTGCGCAAGGGCGTCTCGCGCGAGCGCGTCGACGCAGCGCTGGCGCAGGTCGACGACGCGGAGCAGCTGCGCCAGGCGGCCTCCCTGTGCGAGCGGCTCATCGCCCGCACGCGCGCCCGGGATGAGCGCGACGCGCGGCGCAAGGTGCTCTCCGCGCTCGTGCGCCGCGGCTACAGCTGGGATGTCGCCCGCCAGGCCTACAGCCGCGCCGCCGGAACGGATGACGGCGGCTTTGACGAATGGGACGGGTGAGTCAGCGCAGCGGAATGACGATCTGCGTCACGTAATCGTCGCTGCTGGCGCTGGTCAGGCTGTCCAGGATGCAGTACTCGTAGGCGTAGTCCATCGGCGCAAGGCCCCTTTGCCCGATCTGTTCCAGCATCCGTGCATACGTCTCCTGCGTGCGCGCATACGCGCCCGCGTGATATGCGACGGCCGCCAGCCCTTCCGGCCTGTATGCACAGCCGTCAACCGGACGGTCCAGCGGCAGAAAGGCATAGCTGGCCCGCAGACAGCGCCCGGCGAGCAGATCCTGCGCCGCGACCATCGTGCCCAGCTGATAGTAGTGCGGATAGCCCATTTCCTGCGCCCGGCGCAGCAGACGCTTGAGCGCCACATCCTGTTCGGCCAGACCGCCCGGCGCGTCGACCGGCTCCGTCGCCAGCGCGTCCTGCGGCATCGGGCGGATCTGCACCCCATCCGGCCGGTCCGCCTCCAGCGCCCGCAGCGTGCCGGCCTTGCGCGCCAGCCGGCGCTCAATGCGGGCCAGGCGCTCCATCTTCTCCCGAATGCGCGCGCGCTGCATCTCCATCACCTCCAGCGCCCGCCCGCCGCTGCGCTCGTGCATAAACGCGCGAATTTCCCCCAGAGACAGCCCCATCTCCTTGAGCATCAGGACGTTATCCAGCGCCTCCAGCTGCTCGGCGGCATAATACCGGTAGCCGTTGGACGGATCGACGGCGCGCGGTGAAAAGACGCCCGTGCGGTCATAAAAGATCAGCGTCTGCTTGGAAAGGCCGCTGAGCCGCGCCATCTCGCCGACGGTGAAACGCGTGCGCATGATTTTCCCCCTTGACAATATTGTTACTATATCCTTTATCCTCTTTCCTGACGACTTCACGCGGAAAGGGGTTTTATTTTGTCCCATTTGCAAACGCGCGCCGCGCGCATGCTGCGCCATGACGGCGTCCTGCTGCTGGGCGCCTTTACGCTGGCCTTCGGCCTGTTCAACGTGCACAGTCAGAGCCAGATCACCGAGGGCGGCGTGCTGGGCATGACGCTGCTGCTGCAGCACTGGCTGGGCGTCTCGCCTGGCGTCAGCGGCTTTCTGATGGATATGACCTGCTATGCGGTGGGATTTCGGCTGCTGGGCAGGGGCTTTCTGCGCAACGCGCTCATCTCCAGCGTCGGCTTCTCGCTGTGCTATCGCCTGTTGGAGCGTCTGGGCCCGGTGCTGCCCTCGATGGCGGACCGGCCGCTGCTGGCCGCGCTGGCCGGCGGGCTGTTCGTCGGCGTGGGCGTCGGGCTCGTCGTGCGCGCTGGCGGCGCATCCGGCGGCGACGATGCGCTCGCGCTGATCATCGCCAGGATTTCGCGCCTGCCCATCTCCCTGGCCTACTTCTTCACGGACTTTACCGTGCTGGCGCTTTCGCTCTCCTACATTCCCCCGGAAAAGATCGCCTGCTCGCTCGTGACGGTCACGCTCTCCTCGTGGCTCATCGGGCGCATCCAGTCCTTTCACGTGCACAGCTGAACGCAAGGGCCCCCGGGCGGTCGACGCCCGGGGGCCCGGTACATGCTCGAATCAGTACTTGTCGCGCGTCACATAGGTGGTATGCAGCAGCTTGTGCGCACGGTGGCTGTTGGGCTCGCCAAGGAATTCGGCGTACAGCTTCTTGATGGAGGGGTTCTCGTGCGACTTGCGCAGCTTCTTGCCCTCATCCTCGCCGTAGAGCGCCTTCGCGCGCAATTCCTTCACATTGACCTCGGCCTGCACGTCTGCGCAGACGATCGGCTGGCCGCCGCCCGTCACGCAGCCGCCGGGGCAGCCCATGATCTCGATGAAGTGATAGTGCTTCTCGCCGGACTTGACCGCGTCCAGCAGCCGGGCCGCGTTGCCCGTGCCGTGCGCGACGGCGACCTTGACCTCCAGATCGCCCATCTGGACGGTCGCCTCCTTCACGCCCTCGAAGCCGCGCACGCCCTCGAACTCCAGCTTCTCCAGCGTCTTGCCCGTGACGACCTCGTAGACCGTGCGCAGCGCGGCCTCCATGACGCCGCCGGTCACGCCAAAGATGACGCTGGCACCCGTGGACTCGCCGAACATGTCGTCAAAGTCCTCGTCGGGCAGGCGGGCGAAGTCAATGCCGGCCTCCTTGATCATGCGCGCCAGCTCGCGCGTGGTAATGACCACGTCCACGTCCTGCAAGCCGTTATTGGACAGCTCCGGCCGCTGCGCCTCGAACTTCTTCGCCGTGCAGGGCATGACCGACACGACCACAACCTTGTTGGGGTCCAGGTCCTCGCGACCGGCGTAGTAGCTCTTGATCACCGCGCCGAGCATCTCGTGCGGCGACTTGCAGCTGGACAGATTCGGGATCATCTCGGGATAGTAGTGCTCGCAGTACTTGATCCAGCCCGGCGAGCAGGAGGTGATCATCGGCAGCACGCCGCCGTTTTGCAGGCGGCCGAGCAGCTCGGTGCCCTCCTCCATGATCGTCAAGTCGGCGCCGAAGTCCGTATCGAACACCTTGTCAAAGCCCAGGCGGCGCAGCGCGGCGGCCATCTTGCCGGTCACGCAGGTGCCCATGGGCATGCCGAACTCCTCGCCCAGCGCCGCGCGCACGGCGGGAGCGGTCTGCACGACGACGTGACGGTCGGGATCCGCCAGCAGATTCCAGACCTTCTCGGTGTCGTCCTTCTCGTGCAGGCAGCCGACGGGACAGGCCTCAATGCACTGGCCGCAGTTGATGCAGGAGACCTCGGCGAGCTGCTTGTTCCACGCGGGCGCAATGGCCGTGTTGAAGCCGCGCATCACCGGGCCGATGACGCCGATCTTCTGCACCTTGGCGCAGGCGGCCACGCACCGGCGGCACAGCACGCACTTGTTGGGCTCGCGCACGATGGAGGGCGACAGATCGTCGATGGGGCGGTCCGTCTTGCGGCCCTCGAAGCGCGTCTCCTCGCTCACGCCCAGGTCATGGCTGAGCTTTTGCAGCTCGCAGTTGCCGCTGCGAACGCACGTGAGGCACTTGCGCTCGTGGTTGGAGAGGATGAGCTCCAGGTTCATCTTGCGCGCCTCGCGCACGGCGGGCGTGTTGGTGCGCACCTTCATGCCCTGCGAGACGGGCAGCACGCACGCGGCCTGCAGGGAGCGCGCGCCCGTGTCCACGCAGCAGATGCGGCAGGCGCCGATCTCGTTGATGCCCTCGAGGTAGCACAGCGTGGGGATATGGATATGGGCCTTGCGTGCGGCTTCCAGCACGGTCGTGCCGGGTTCCACCTGCACCTCTACCCCATCGATCGTAAGGGTAATCAAATCCATGCTCGTTTCCTCCTTATTGCGCTTCGGTCTGCGCGCGTCACTTCTTGATGATCGCGCCGAAGCGGCACTTCTCAATGCAGGTTCCGCACTTGACGCACTTGGTGTTGTCAATGACGTGCTGCTTCTTCACCTCGCCGCTGATGGCGCCCACCGGGCAGACCTTGGCGCACAGCGTACAGCCGCGGCACTTGTCGGTGATGATGTAGTTGAGCAGCGCGGTGCAGTGGCCGGCGGGGCAGCGCTTTTCGTAGATGTGCGCCTCGTACTCGTCGCGGAAGTACTGCAGGGTGGAAAGCACGGGGTTGGGCGCGGTCTGGCCCAGGCCGCACAGGGCGGTCGCCTTGATGTTCTTGGCCAGCGCCTCGAGCTTTTCGATGTCGCCGTCCTGGCCCTCGCCGCGCGTGATGCGCTGGAGGATCTCCAGCATGCGCCGCGTGCCGATGCGGCACGGCGTGCACTTGCCGCAGGACTCGTCCACCGTGAAGTCGAGGAAGAAGCGGGCGATGTCGACCATGCAGTTGTCCTCGTCCATGACGATCATGCCGCCGGAGCCCATCAT
>MHCFR05601__coassemble_768_pt1 | contig 43464 bp, 38 predicted proteins | sample MHCFR05601__metabat2_low_PE_030 | metagenome-assembled genome bin MHCFR05601
CCGTGCGCTTGAGCGCCTGGTTGAGCTCCTGGTGCACCATGGCCACGCCGTTGTCCAGCGCCTCTTTGGAGGATTTAAACTCGATTTCCTTTCCCTCCAGATAGATGTGACCGGCGTCCTTGGAGTAGATGCCAAACAGGCACTTCATCAGTGTGGATTTGCCGGCGCCGTTTTCGCCCATCAGGGCATGTACGGTGCCAGCTTTGACCGTGAGCTGTGCATTGTCCAGCGCCTTCACGCCTGGAAAGCTCTTGCAGATGCCTTCCATGCGAAGAAGTACGTTTTGTTCTTCCATACTGTGGCTGCTCCTTCCTGGCAGAGTTCTCGGAAGCGGAAAAGCGGTCGCTACAAATGCGCAAGAATACGGAGGGGCCCCTTTGAGACCCCTCCGTTCTGAGTCATCTCAGAAGTTGCCGTCAAAGCTCAGCAATCACTCGCCAGTGTAGACAGCATACGGGATGGTGACCATCCAGTTGTCGATCACAGTGTAGTTCTCGTTCAGGCCTTCGAACTTGTCCCTGCCGGCAATCAGGTTCGCCGTAATGGTGGCCACGGCGTCCGCCATGCCCTCGGCATCCTGCTTGATCGTGCCGACCATGCGGCCCGTCGCGATGAGTTCCTTCGCCGCGTCGGTCGCATCCACGCCGAAGACCGGGATCACCTTGTCGCCTTCCACACCGGTGTTGTAGCCGACGTTGGTCAGCGCATTGATTGCGCCAAGCGCCATGTCGTCGTTGTTGCAGATGATGAGCTCAACCATGTTGCCATTCGCTTCGTTGTACTGCGCCAGGATGGTGCTCATGTACTCAAAGGAGGCGGTGTTGGACCAGGTGCCGTTCATGTCCACCAGGTACTTGGTGGTCGCCTCGGCATCGTAGTACTGCAGCGCCGGCTTGCCGGCAGCGGTCAGCACGGCGTCAGCGTTTTCAACGCCGTACTTCGTGCGCAGGATGGCCTCCTGGTTGGCCTCATCGCCCTTGAACATCACGTAGGAGATGACGCCGTCGCCGTTGAGGTCGATCTCATCATAGTGCTCCAGCACATATTCGCCAATCATGGTGCCCTGCATCATGCCGGCTTCCTCGAACTTCGTGCCGATGAACACAGACTTGTCGTACGAGGCAAACAGGGCCGCCGCCTCGGCATCGTCGGTGGAGACTGCGCGGTTGAAGAACACGGCGGGAACGCCCCACTGGGCGACCGCGTTCATCAGCGTCTCAGCCGTACCGATGGCGCCGGACTCCACCAGGTTGATGACGACGGCGTTCGTGCCCGTCACCAGAGCCGTATTGATGTCGTCGGTCTGGGTCTGCTGGTTGGCGTTGGAGTCCTTGTCCGTCACATTGATGCCCAGCTCTTCAAAGGCAGCGTCCAGCGCCGTGCGCACACTGGTCAGATACACGTCGCCAAACGTATACCAAGAAACCACGACGTCCTCCGCGCCGGCAACGACACAGGTCATCGTCAGGCTCATGACCAAAGCCAAGGCCAGCGCAAGCATCTTCTTCATGGGAATACACCTCTTCTTTTTATTTCAGCAGGCTATTCCTGCTGATTTACACGATTATTGGGGGTGTTTTTTTTGCATCTTATCCGATACACATTTATTATAATTCCATTTTTCATGGATGTCAATGTGTGAATTGCGCCTTTTACATGTATCTTCAAAGTTTTTTGCCGCCGCCCTGAAACCTGCCTTCGCGGGCTTGCCATGCGCCGCGCAGACGCAAAAAAAGGAACCCGCTCCCCCAGGAAGCGGATTCCATGGATCTCCTGCAGCCCCGGCCTCTTACTTGCCGAAGTAGCGGTTGAGCAGGCCTTCGAACGCCTTGCCGTGACGGGCCTCGTCGCGCGCCATCTCGTGCACGGTGTCGTGGATGGCGTCCAGGCCCAGCGCCTTGGCCTTCTTGGCCAGCTCGGTCTTGCCCATCGTCGCGCCGTTCTCGGCCTCGACGCGGACGGTGAGGTTCTCCTTGGTGGAGGGGCTCACGACCTCGCCCAGCAGCTCGGCAAACTTGGCGGCATGCTCGGCCTCTTCAAACGCGGCCTTCTCCCAGTACAGGCCGATCTCCGGGTAGCCCTCGCGGTGCGCGGCGCGCGCCATGGCCAGGTACATGCCGACCTCGGTGCACTCGCCCACGAAGTTGGCGCGCAGGCCTTCCTTGATCTCCTCGTCCACGTCCTTGGCCACGCCGATCACGTGCTCGGACGCCCAGACCTTGCCGGCCGCCTGCTCGACGAACTTCTCGCCGGGCACGCCGCACACCGGGCACTTTTCGGGCGGGGTGTCGCCCTCGTGGACATAACCGCAGACGGGACATACAAACTTCTTCATGGTGGTTTCCTCCTTGATGTTGTCGTTGATTTTTTTCATTATAGGATGTGCTTCTCGCACGGGGGAGCTGTTCTGGACCGCCTCGGGCGGCACGTAGGTCGTCGCGTTCTTGGGCGTCTTGCCCTTGACGACCCGGTGGTAGTAGTCGTAGGTCATGGGCTCGCCGCCCGCCACCAGCTGCGCCGCGTCGACGCGCAGGAAGAAGAGCGTGTGCGTGGACAGCTCATGCCGGTCCACCACCGTGCCCGCAATGTAGGCGACTGCGCTCTTGAGCACCGGCAGTCCGTCCACCACCTCATGGGGAATGGCGGCAAACTTGTCCGTATCGCGGCCGGACCGGAAGCCCAGCGTGCCGATCGTCAGCGGCTGTTCATCCTGGGCGATGATGCTCAGGGCCACGCGGCCCGTCCGCTCGATCGCCCCGTGGGTGTAGTTGTCGCGGTTGATGCAAACGCCCAGCACCGGCGGCGTGGCCGTCACTTGGAAGCAGGTATTGGCAATGCAGCCCACGGGTCTGTCGCCGTCCATCGCCGTCACGGCGTACAGCCCATAGGACATCCTGTTGAGCGCGCCAAAGTCGATCGCCAAAGGGATCACCTCCGTTTATTGTTGCGCATTTTTCTCCTTCGCCATGCATGCCGCGCACAGGCCTCCGGCCGTCACCTCAACCCGGTCGACGCGGTGGCCGAACAGCGCGCCCGCCTCCCGCGCCACGCCCGTCACATCGCAGGCGACGTCGATCACTTCGTGGCACCGGTCGCAGACGAAGTGCATGTGGTTTTCGCGCGCGTATTCGTAGTAGGCGCTGCGCTTGCCGAGGTTCAGCTTGCGAATCTGCCCAAGGCGCTCGAGTTGCTCGAGGCTGCGATAGACCGTAGCCTGCCCCACATCCGGCAAAAGCCGGACGATCTCCTCAGCCGTCAGATGCACGCGCCGTTCGCTGAGCACGGCGAGCACCTGACGGCCCTGCCTGCTGATCTTTCCGTTCATGCTCGCCACCTCTCTATGGTTCATTTGATATCCTTTATCATCATGTTATCACAGTTTCACCGTTTTGTCAATGGGTTTTTAAAATTAAAATGAGAATGATTCTGATTATCCGAGATAAAAATGTCCGGCGCATCATTGGAAGCGCCGGATATGGGTTTCTTATGCCTTTTCCAGAAATGTCACCACGCAGGCGCCGGGGCCTGCGTGCGCGCCCACGACACACCCGACAGGGTACATCCCGCCGTCCATTCCCAGGTCTGCGCGCAGGCGCTCGCGCAGCGCCTGCGCCTTCTCATCCGTCATCGTGTAGCCGAAGTAGATGGGACAGGTTTCGTCCACGCCCTTTCCCGCGCGGATGGCTTCAACCACCTTGGCATAGGCGGCGTGCAGGCCGCGGGCCTTTCCCATGACGTTGAGCGTGCCATCCTGCAGCGTCAGCAGCGGCTTGACGTTCAGCAGCGAGCCGACCATCGCCGCCGACCGCGAGAGGCGCCCGCCCCGGCACAGATACTCCAGCGTGTCGACCACCGCATACAGACGCAGGCGTTCACGCGCCTCCTCCACCGCCGCGGCGATGGCGGCCGCCTCCATGCCCTGCGCGCGCAGGCGCAGCGCATACTCGACCAGCAGGCGCAGGCCGGTGATAGCCGAGCGCGAGTCGACGATGTGGATGTCCTCATAGCCGCACATCTCCCGTGCGATGACCGCGCTCTGCATCGTGCCGCTCAGCGTGCTCGAGATGGTCAGCACCACCGCGCTGTCTCCGGCTGCCTTTACGCGCTCAAAGACCGTCAGAAAGTCGTCCGGCGCGGGCTGCGAGGTCGTCGGTTGCTCCTTGCCCGACGTCAGCCGCTCGTAAAACGCGGCCATATCGATGTCCTCGCCCTCCCGGTAGGTGTCCTGGCCGAAGATCACCTTCAGCGCGATCAGCTCGATGCCCAGCCGCTGCGCCTCCGCAGGGGTGATGTCGCTCGTGGAATCGGTAATCAAACGAACTGCCATGGGCGTTCTCCTTTGCATTCTGATTTCGGCTTTTCATTATACCGCAAATCCTTTGAATGTCAAGTAATTTATTTTGAGAATCAATATTTTATGAGATGACCGGAATTTGCGCGTCGAAATCCGGCTTTTTCGCGAAAAACCAAGAACTTTTTTCCACTCAAAATGTATGTATTGCATAATTTGATTATCGAATTTTTTGCATTTTCACAACAAAGTCACATTTTATGATGCTTTACACATACAAATTTTATTTGTATACTATACCTATAGACGGACAGGAGGAAGCGCTTATGGTACGATTCGGCGAAAGATTAAAAGCCGCGCGCAACGCGAAGCGACTGAGCCAACAGGCATTGGCCGACATCATCGGCAAGAGTCTGAATACCATCGGCCTGTACGAGCGCGGGTTGCGCCAGCCCAGTCTGGAGACGCTGTGCCTGCTGGCCGATACGCTGGACGTGTCGGTGGACTATCTGCTCGCGCGCACGGAGGTCAGGAAGTACGACCTGGCGGCCCTGGAGAGTGAAGCACCGGTGCTTTCCACGATGAACGTTCCCCGTGAATGGGAAGAGCGGCTGCGCCGCGTGGAGGTCCAGCTGGGGCTCATCTGACCAGCAGTTGCCCATATGGGCAAGCGGCGGCAACACATCGCCCCCGGCGGAATGCATTCCGCCGGGGGCGCCGCTTTGTTCTCTTGCCATTATGTTTCGCGCGCAGGGGCCGTTCAGGCCTGCAATGCACGCAACGCCAGCAGCAGCGCGCCGGTCACGCCGCTGTTGATCCCCAGTCCCGGGGGCACGATGTAGCCGTCGATGTCCCGTTCGATGCGCGGCGTGCGCACATAGCCGCCCAGCAGTTCCAGCGTGCGCTTACGGATACGGGGGAACAGGTGCTCCTGTTGCATGACGCCGCCGCCGAGCACGATGCACTCGGGCGACAGGGTGACGATGGCGTTCATGCACATCTGGGCCAGGTATTCGCACTCGACCGTCCAGGCGGGATGGTCCGGGGGCAGCTGCTTTGCGCTCACGCCCCAGCGCTTTTCAATCGCCGGGCCGTTTGCCACACCCTCCAGGCAGCCCTTGTGGTAGGGGCAGAAGCCGTCGGGCGTGGGATCGCCGTCCGCGGGACGCATGAGCATGTGCCCCATCTCCGGATGCACCAGGCCGTGCACGAGGTTCCCCTCGACGATCAGGCCCGCGCCGATGCCGGTGCCAATGGTCACGTACATGCAGTTTTTGAGGCCCTTGGCTGCGCCCATCGTCGCCTCGGCCAGCGCGGCGACGTTGACGTCGGTGTCGACCTCCGTGGGCACGCCCAGCGCGTCGCGCAGCGTGGGCATGAGCGGGTAGTTCACCCACGCCAGCTTGGGCGTGGAGGTGATGAAGCCGTAGGTCGGCGACTTGCGGTTCAGATCGACCGGGCCGAACGAGCCGATGCCCAACGCCTCGATGTGCTTGTCGCGGAAGTATTCGATGATTTGCGGCACCGTCTCCTCCGGCGTGCGCGTGGGCAGGCTGTACCTGTCCAGCACGTTGCAGTGCTCGTCTCCGACGGAGCAGACCATCTTCGTTCCGCCCGCCTCCAAAGCGCCCAGGATCATACGCATCCTCCTCTATCTATCCCCGCCTTGCGCGGGGCTGCTGACTGCATCGCCGCCTGCGCGTTCATTGCGCCGGCCCGCACAGCATACGGCTGCACAGCGCCAACGCCGAGGCGACGACCTTGTCCATGTCGTAATAGCGGTACTCGCCCAGCCTGCCGCCAAAGAGGACGTCCGCCTCGCGCGCGGCCTTCTCCTGATACCGGGCGAGCAGCTCGCCGTTCTTTGCGTCGTTGACGGGATAGTACGGCTCGTCGCCGGGCTGCCAGGCCGCGGGATATTCCCAGGTGACGACCGTCCTTTGCTGGCCCGTGGGCGCGAAGTGCTTGTGCTCGATGACGCGGGTGAAGGGCGTCTGCCGGTCGGTGTAGTTGACGACCGCACAGCCCTGGTAATTTTCCTCGTCCAGCACCTGCGTGTCAAAGCGCAGGCTGCGGTAGGCCAGCGCGCCCAGGTCGTAGCCGAAGTAGGCGTCAATGGGGCCGGTGTAGACGACCCGTCCGGCCAGCGGACGCAGGGCCGCGCGCTCGCGCAGGTAGTCCACGCCCAGGCGCACCTCGACGCCCTCCAGCATGCGCTCGACCATGCGCGTATAGCCGCCCTCGGGGATGCCCTCGTGCGCGTCGCTGAAGTAGTCGTTGTCGAACGTGAAGCGCACGGGCAGGCGGCGGATGATGAAGGCGGGCAGCTCGCGGCATGGACGGCCCCATTGCTTTTCGGTATAGCCCTCCACGAGCTTGCGGTAGATGTCCTCGCCCACGAGCGAGACGGCCTGTTCCTCGAGGTTGCGCGGCTCGCCGATGCCGGCCTGCGCGCGCTGGCGCTCGATGATCTCCATCGCCTCCCGCGGCGTGCGCACGCCCCACATGCGGCTGAAGGTGTTCATGTTGAACGGCAGGTTGTACAGTTCGCCCCGGTAATTGGCCACCGGCGAGTGCGTATAGCGGCGAAATGAGGCGAAACGGCTGACGTAGGCCCATACCGCCTCGTCAGACGTATGGAAGATATGCGCGCCGTAGCGGTGCACCTGGATGCCCTCGACCTCCTGCGTGAAGGCATTGCCCGCGACGTGATCGCGCCGCTCGACGACCAGGCAGCGCAGGCCGCGCTCGCACGCCTGCTGCGCGACCACTGCGCCGAACAGCCCTGCCCCGACGATGAGAAGGTCGTATGGTTTCATCCTCTGCTCCTTTTCCGCGCGGCGCGGAGAGAATCGTTGAATTATCTTCATTATACCACAGCCTGGCGCGCATTTCATCCATTATCTTTGCGCGCGCATGCGGCGCGATTTTTGTTGAATCCGCAGCGTGAGAATGGTATGATAGGGACAGATCAAACCCTTGGAGGTGTCGGAGTTGAGACAACGCGAACGCGACGCGCGACGTCTGCGCGGTCCCATCGCCGGGCGCGGCGTGCGCGGCCTTCGCGCCTGGACGCGCCGGTACCTGCCCGTCTCCTCGCGCGACGCGCTGCTGTGCGTGGTGATTCTATCCGCGGCGGCGCTGCTGTGCGTGCTGCTGCGCACGGCGGACAAGAGCGACGTATACGTGTCGATGATCTTCCTGCTGGCGGTGCTGATCACCGCGCGCGTCACGCGCGGCTACCTGTACGGCATCGTCGCGTCGTTTGCCGGCGTGGTCCTTGTCAATTACGTGTTCACCTATCCGTACTTCGCGTTCAACTTCACGATCTCGGGCTATCCGCTCACGTTCATCAGCATGCTTGTCGCCTCGCTGACGACCAGCGCCATGACCACGCAGATCAAGGAACAGGAGCGCATCCGTCGGGAGGCGGAGATGGAAAAGATGCGCGGCAACCTCCTGCGCGCCGTCTCGCACGACCTGCGCACGCCGCTCACATCGATCATCGGCTCTTCCAGCGCGATCCTCGACGGGCCGGCCGCGCTGCCGCCCCAGGCGCAGCGGCGCATGATCGAGGACATCCGCGAGGACGCGGAGGGCCTGCTGCGCATGGTGGAAAACCTGCTGTCCATCACGCGCATCAACGGCGAAGCCGCGCGCATCAAGGCGCAGCCGGAGGCAGTGGAAGAGGTCGTCGCCGAGTCGGTGCGCAAGTTCAAAAAGCGCTTCCCCGCCCTGCCCGTCTCCATCCGCCTGCCTGACGAGATGCTCATGGCGCGCATGGATCCCATCCTGATCGAGCAGGTGATCGTCAACCTGCTGGAAAACGTCGTCATGCATGCGCAGGGCGCCTCGCGGGCCGAGCTGACCGTCGAGCGCAGAGGCGACGCGTGCGTCCTCTCCGTGCTCGACGACGGCTGCGGCATTCCACAAAGCGCGATGCCGCACCTGTTCGACGGCTACCTCACGCGTGCGGAGCATCCGCTCTCGGACGCAACGCGCTCCATGGGCATCGGGCTTTCGGTGTGCATGTCCATCGTGCGCGCGCACGGCGGCACGCTGCGCGCGGAAAACCGGCCGTCCGGCGGCGCGGCGCTGCGCTTTACGCTGCCCATCGACGCGGACATCTCCAGCCCGCAGGACGCGGAGCCATGAGCCTTCCCCGCCTGCGCCGGTTCGCCCGGCGCTTTTTTGATGTCGCCGCTTCAGCTCTTGTGGTATCGCTCCAGCGAGAGCCCGGCCTCGACCGCCGCGTCGATCTGCGCGCGCAGCTCCTCCGGCGTGCGCTGCGCATCCGGATCGTTCAGGTTCACGCGCAGGAAGAACTCGACCGTCCCGCCATTGCCGGTGACGGGCGAGTGCGTCACGCCTGCGACAAAGCCCAGGCCCTCCCTCGCAATGTCCGCGCACAGCCCGCGCAGCAGCGGCGCATAGGCCTGCGGGGGCACAACGCCCGCACGGCGCGCCTCGGCGTCGTCGATTTCAAACAGCGGCTTGACCAGGCAGATCAGCTCGCCCTGGCCGTGCAGGATCTGCGAAAACGCGGGGATTCCCTTGCGCAGCGACAGGTAGGACAGGTCGACCGTGCCCAGATCGGGCCGCGGCGAGAGCGTCAACAGCCGCTCGTCGGAGATGTTCGTGCGCTCCAGATTGACGACCGCCGGGTTCTGCCGCAGGCTGCCGTGCAGCTGGCCAAAGCCGACGTCAACCGCATAGACGCGCGCGCAGCCGCTGCGCACGAGGCAGTCGGTGAACCCGCCGGTCGACGCGCCCGCATCGATGGCCACGCGGCCGCGCACATCCATCGAAAACGCCTGCAACGCGCCCTCTAGCTTGTAGCCGCCCTTGGAGATGTAGCGGTCAAACAGGCCCTGCACGGTGAGCGGCCTGTCCAGGGCGACCGGCTCGCCCGCGCTGCGAACCGGCGCGGCGCCCGCGCGCACCTTGCCCGCCAGGATCCAGCGCTCGGCCTCGGCCCGGTCCGAGACCATTCCCTCGCGCACCATGCGCTCCCAGGCAGGCATGCGCTTGGCGCTCATCGCTCCTCCAGCGGCAGCCACCTGAGCACCTTCTGGATGTAGGCGTCCCAGAAATCCCAGGTGTGCGCGCCGGGTCCCTCCTCATAGTGCACGTCCAGCTCCTCGCCGAAGAATTGGTTGAACGCGCGGTTTTCCTCGATCAGGAAGTCCTCCGTGCCGCAGGCGACGAAGATGCGCGGCCGGGGCCGGTCCGATTCGATCAGGCGCTGTGCGGCGGCGAACAGGTCGTTGTCCGAGTCGACCAGCTCGTCGCGCGTGCCGAACGTGCGCAGGTTCTCGCTCGCGCGCTCGGGCGAATCGGCCCGGCGCTCCGCCGTCACGTCGAGCTTGCCCGACAGGCTCGCCACAGCCGCGTAGCGCTCGGGCAGCAGCAGGCCCAGCTTCATCGCGCCATAGCCGCCCATGGACAAACCTGCGGCGAAGCGGTCCTCCCGCCTGTCCGACAGCGGGAAGAATCGCTCGCAGATGGCGGGCAGCTCCTCCGCGACAAACGTGAAGTAGTCGTAGCCGTCCTTCTGGTCGGTATAGAAGCCGCGGTGCACCGTGGGCATGACGACCGCCAGGTTCATGTCCGCCACGTAGCGCTCGATGGACGTGCGCCGGTGCCAGATGCTGTGGTCGTCCGAGAGGCCGTGCAGCAGGTAGAGCGTGGGCAGCTTGCCGCCCGCATCCTTCGCCGCCATGCCGATCTGGCGCTTGGATTGCTGGGGCAGGATGACGTTCATGTTCATGCACATGCCCAGCACGTCCGAGAAAAACCCGACCTGTAAAAATGCCATGATGATGCCTCCTCGCTCGGTGGTCTGCGCCGGGGCGCCCTGTCGCGCCGCGCCCCGCGCCGTCCCCTTCATTGTAGCACATGGCGGGCGATGCGCAAAGCGGAAAATGGACGCGCCGCCCGGGATGTGTTACAATAGAGACGACGCATGCAAATGGAGGGATGGCATGACCGCGATCAAACTCGCCGCGCTGCTCGCGCTGCTGCTCGGCCCCACTGCGCTGCTCGCGGCCCGCCGCGGTATCCGGCCCGAGCAGAGCCTTGCGCCCACGATGTGCGCGCAGGCGCTCCTGCTCTACGCCGCAGGGCTCCTGCTGCCGCTGGACGCGGGCCTGTACGCGCTTTCGGCCTGTTCTCTGGGCTGCTGGGCAGGGGCGCTGTGGGCATGCCGTACCCATCCGCTGCAGGCGCTGCGCACGTGGCTGACGCCCGGGCTGTGCTGCTTTGTACTGCTCTGCCCGCTGCTGTACTGGGGCGCGATCGAGCGCGTATACATCAGCTACGACGAGTTCAGCCACTGGGGCCTGGCGGTCAAGCTGATGAACGGGACGGGCCGCCTGTTCGGCAGCCACGAAAGCGCGCCGTTCATGCTCTATGACTATCCGCCCGCGCTGGCCCTGATCGAGTGGCTGTTTTGCCGCCTGCTCGGCGCGCGCGAAGGCGTCGCGCTCTTCGGATATCAGGTGCTGCTGTGCGCGCTCGCGCTGCCCCTTGCAGGCGAGACGCGCTGGCGTCGGCCGCTGTGCGCAGCCGTTTCGCTGCTGCTGCCGCTGCTCGTGCTCAACGCGGTCTTTCCGCTGTGGACGTCGCGCCTGTTCTGCGAGCCGGCGCTGGCCATGCTGACGGCGCTGCTGTTCGTCTCGCTGGCGCTGCAGGAGCGACCCCTGGGCAATGTGGGCGAGGCGCTGATCCTGTGCTTCCTGACGCTGACGAAAAACACCGGCGTCTTCTTTGCGGCGCTGTACCTGCTCGCCGCGTGGTATGTGCGCGGCCGCCGCGCGCTGTACGTGGGGATCCCGGCGCTGCTGGCGTTTGTCTCCTGGCAGGCGTACTGCGCGCTGTGCGGCCTCGGCAGCGCATTCTCCTCCGGCATTGCGCAAAACGTCTCGGCGCTGCTGGGCGGCGCGCTGCCCGAGGCCAACGCCTCTGCGCCGCTGCGCTTTCTGCTGGCGCTGTTCAACACGCCATACAGACCGGCGAACATCTACAGCAGCTACGGCCTGCCCGTCCCGCCCGCGCTGCTGTATGCGTTCGCCGCGGGGCTGTGCCTCCTGGGCGCGCGCTGTCTCCCGCCCGAACGGCGGCGGCGCGCCTGGCATGCCGTAGTTGCGCTCTTTGCGCTCTGTCTGTGCTATCTGCTGTTCATCGCGCTGTCCTACCTACTGATCTTCCGCGACTACGAGGCCGCGCGGCTCAGCGAATTCGACCGCTACACGACGCTGCCGGCGCTGCTGGGCGGGCTGATGGGCGCGGCGCTGTGCCTGCAGGCCGCGCGGGAGGCCGGCTCCGCCCGGACCGTCCAGGCCGCCCGCGCCGTGTGCGCCGCGTGCGCCTGCCTGCTGCTGTGCGTGGGCAACACGCGCTTCTTCTGTGAGACGGTCATCGCGCGGGAAAGCGTCGTGCAGATGCACTGGCAGCGATACGCGCCGGGCGAACTGGCCGCGGCCGTGCGCGCGCAGGCGCCGCAGGGTTCTTCCATCGTCTGCCTGGGCGACGGCAACGTCATCGCGCTGCGCTACGAGCTCGCGCCAGATTACGAAGTCTCCGTGCCGGGGGGCGACTTCATGGCCTCGCCAGATATGAACCTGCAAACCGTTCGCGAATCGCTGGTCGCCTGCGACTATGCGGTGGTGCTTTGGGCAGACGAACGGCTCGCGCCGCTCGTGGCCGGGGAGCTTTACACGGACAGCCTGTACCGCGTGGAGCATGGTCCGGACGGGCCGCGCCTGGAGCTGCTCTTCAGCGTGCCGCCAGTGAATTGAGCTTCGACAAAATGCGCGTTTTGTTGAATTTTTCCCGCCGTTGCGGTACAATCAAAAGAGATGGGTCCCTCATTTCTTCTGCGAAAGCGAGGATACGCATGCAAACCATACTTGTCGCCATCAAGGACGCCCACAGACGCCGCACTGTCGTGCAGGCCGTGCGCGAGGCGCAGCCCGGCGCGGGCATTCGCGAGGTCTCCACGCTCGAGGACATCCCCAGCCTCGTGCAGGCGGTGCAGCCCGACGTGCTGATCACCGCGTTGGACTCCGAGCGTCACGCCACGCTGCGCCTGCTGGACGACATGCACGTGCTCTGCCCCCAGGTCAGCTGCGTGGTCGTGTGCCGCATGGAGGACTTCGAACTGGTGCGCAATGCGGCCACCCGCGCAGGGACGGTGGATTTTGTGCTCCTGCCACTGCAGCCGGCCGACATCGCGCGCGTGCTGGCGGGCATCGCGGAGCGTACGCAGGCGCTGCGCGAGGCCAGCGCCGACATGCCTGCCATCGACGTCTCGCCTTCGCCCGCTCAGCGCGAGGCCGAGGCGCTGCTGGCGGCCTGGGCCTCCGGTCGGCGCGACGAGTCCACCCACGAGGCGCTGCTGCGCCGTGCGCCGCAGGGACGCGCGTTTCTGCTGTGCGCGCGGGCGGAGGCGGGCGTTGAGCCGGCGCGGCTGGAGGAGTGGCTCCGCGCATACCTGCGCACGGCGGACGATCTGTTGCTGGCCCATGAGCAGGCGCGTGCACTGTTGTGGGCGCTGGTCTATCCTGCGGGCGAGCTGGGCGCGCACTGGCTGCGCGCGCGCCTGGAGGCCGCCGCGGCGCACATGCGCTATGGCGAGCATGCGACAATGAGCGTGGGCGTGAGCGAGGTGCTGAACCTCCCCGGCGACGGGCTGGACGCCGCAGCCGAGCAGGCGCAGACGGCCCTCTCCTATCGTTTTTTTGCCGAGCCGGGCCGCTCCTCCATCGTTTTTGCAGAGGATCTGATGCTCATGGCCGGCGCGGACGTGCCCTATCTGCACGCCGTGGAGGAGGCGCTCTACGAGGCGCTGTGCGCGCGCTCGATGCCGCGCATTGAGCAGGAGACCGACGCGCTGTTTATGCACCTGAATGCCTGGCCGCGTCCCCGTCCGGCCCGCGTCATGCGCTACGTCAACCGGCTGATTCAGCAGCTGCTCCTGCGCGCGGGCGACGACGGCGCGCTGCCCCCGCAGGCGGTGCAGCGTGGCACAGCCCAGGCCCCGGCGTTGTTCGGCACGTGCGAGCGGCTGGATGCGCTCAAGGGCTGCGTGCTGACGGTGCTCCACAGCGCGCTGCGCGCCTGAACAGGTCCCCTGGAAGGGAGGATTGCGTTTGCGAATCCGATTGCTGACCATGCTTTGCTGCCTGCTTGCGCTGTGCTGCGCCTGCGCGCCCGCGGGCGTGGCGCAGCTGCCCTCGCCGGCGGATGCGGACGGCGGGCTGACGGTGACGTTCTTCCGCTGCGGCAAGGCGGACAGCGCGCTGCTGCGCACGGATGAGCATGCCGTGCTCATCGACGCGGGTACGCAGGACGCGGGCGAATACGTGCTCTCGCGCCTGCGGGAGATGGGGGTTGAGCGCCTGGACGCGCTGATCGTCACCCATCCGCACAAGGACCACGTCGGCGGTGCAGATGTCATCCTGGAGGGGCTCCCGGTGGAGCGCGCGTATGTGGGCCCGCTGCGGGTCGACAGCAAGCAGTCGCGCCAGTTCGACGAGGCGCTGGAGGCCGCGGGCCTGACGCCGCAGACGCTGCAGGCGGGCGACGCGCTCTCCTTCGGCGATCTGTCCCTGCTCGTGCTCGGCCCGCAGCGCACGGACTATGAGGATGAAAACGACCTCTCGCTCGTGCTGCGCGCGCAGTACGGACAGACGCGCTTCCTCTTTGCGGCGGATGCGGAGAAGGACCTGCTGCAGGAGCTGCTCGTCTCGGGGCAGGCGCTGCGCGCGGAGGTGCTCAAGGCGCCGCACCACGGCGGCGTGGAGGACAATTCCGCGCTCTTCTTCCAGGCGGTACTGCCCGAGGTCGCCGTCATCCCCTGCGAGCGCGACACGAAGGACGGGCTGCCGGACGAGGCGGTGCTGCGCGCGCTGCGCTCGGCCGGGGCGGCCGTATACGTCACCGACGACGGCGACGTGACGGTTCACACGGACGGCACGACCCTGACGGCGTCCCAGTGACGCCGTTTTCATGTAAAGGAGCGATCTTCTTGCAGACCGAAAAACTCTACGAACAGGATGCGACGCTGCGCGCGTTCGAGGCCACGGTGCTCGCCTGCGAGCCGCACGGCGCGCGCTTTCGCGTGGCGCTGGACCGCACCGCCTTCTTTCCGGAGGGCGGCGGGCAGCCCGCGGACCAGGGCACGCTCGGGGAGGCGCACGTGCTGGACGCGCACGCCCGGGACGGCGTCGTCTGGCACGAGGTCGACCGCGCGCTGCAGCCCGGCGCGCGCGTGCAGGGCCTGGTGGACGACGCGCGGCGCATGGACTTCACGCAGCAGCACAGCGGCGAGCACATCGTCTCGGGCATCGTGCACCGGCTCTACGGCTATGACAATGTCGGCTTTCACATCGGCTCCGGGGCGGTGACGCTCGACTTCAACGGCGAGCTGGCGGCCTCCGACCTCGCCCGCGTTGAGCGCATGGCCAACGAGGCCGTCTGGCGCGATCTGCCCGTGCGCGCGTATTACCCCGACGCCGAGGCGCTTGCGCACATCGCCTACCGCAGCAAGAAGGAGATCGACGGCGCGCTGCGCATCGTCGAGATGCCGGGCTGCGACGTGTGCGCCTGCTGCGGCACGCACGTGCAGCGCACCGGCGAGATCGGGCTGATCAAGGTCGTCGACTGCATCCGCTACAAGGGCGGCGTGCGCGTGAGCATCCTGTGCGGCGCGCGCGCGCTGCAGGATGCCCGCGACAAGCACGACTCGGTGCGCCAGATCAGCGCGATGCTGTGCGCCAAGTCCGCGGAGGTGGTGCAGGGCGTTCGTCGCCTGATGGACGAGCGCGATGCGCTCAAGGCGCAGCTGGATGCGGTCTGGGGCCGCGTGTTTGCGGACCTGGCCGCGCAGACGCCCGAGGGCGCGCCGCTGGGCGTCGCATTCCTGCCGGATCTCGCGCCCGCGCAGGTGCGCCGCCTGGCCTCTGCGCTCGCGGAGCGCGCGCAGGTGGGCGCCGCCTTTTCGCCCGACGGCGACGGATGCCGCTTTGCGCTGTGCGCGCGCGAGGCGGACGTGCGGCCAGCCGGCAAGGCGCTGCTGGGCGCGCTGGGCGGGCGCGGCGGCGGCCCGCGCGACATGGTGCAGGGCTCCGTCGCCTGCGCGGACGAGGGTGCGATCCGCGCGGCGCTGGACGCGGCGCTGCGCGCGTGATGCGGCCGCTGACGTTTTCCGTCGCGCCGGAGGACGACGGCCGCGCGCTCAAGCGGCTGCTGCTGGGGCGCGTGCATCTCTCCGAGGGCGCGATGCGCAGCCTGAAGTTTGCCGGCGGCATCCTGCTCGACGGCGTTCCCGCGCGCGTGACGCAACCCGTGCGCGCCGGGCAGACCGTGACGCTCCTGCTGCCCGGCGATGCGCCCGATCTGGCCGTCGTGCGCCCCGACGCCCTCTGCGTGCGCCTGATGGACGCGCATCTCATGATCGTGGACAAGCTCGCGCCGCTGCCGACGCTCTCCTCCGCGCGCCAGGGCGGCGATACGCTCCAGCGGCGCGCCGCCGCGTACTTCGGCGATCCGCCGGGCTTCGTGTTCCGTCCCGTCAGCCGGCTGGACAAGGGGACGAGCGGCCTGATCGTCTGCGCGCGCGGCGCGCTGGAGCAGAAGCTGCTGAGCGAGATGCTGCACACCGATGCCTTCGTGCGCGAATACCTCGCCGTCACGGACGGACGGCCCGCGCGGGATGCGGGCGTGATCGACGCGCCCATCGCGCTGGAGCAGGGCGTGCGCCGGTGCGTCGCGTCGGACGGACGGCCTGCGCGCACGCATTATGAGGTGATCGGCACAGGCGGCGGGCGGGCGCTGCTGCGGCTTCGGCTGGAGACGGGCCGCACGCATCAGATCCGCGCGCACCTGGCGCACCTGGGCTGTCCGGTTGCGGGCGACTTCCTCTATGGGCATGCCGATCCGCGCCTGCCGGGGCGCTTTGCGCTGCACAGCGCGCGCGTCTCGCTCCGCCATCCGATGACCGGTAAGCGCGTCGAGGTCGAATCGTCGCTGCCCGAAGCCCTTCGCGCACTGCTGGATCCGTAAACGCACAAGTCAAACGGCCGGACGGGATCACCCGTCCGGCCGCTTTTCGCTTGACACGGCAAATTTTTTCTGCTGTGTGCGCGTTCTCTCGCGGGCATACTGTGCGAAAAGAGGAGGGAACGCCATGGAACACACGCCCGACACGCAAAGCAGCTTCTACGACGCGGAGCACGTCGCCTCCGCAACGGAGTGCACCGGACTTTCGCCCGCGGCCGTGCAGGACGACGCGCAGGCGGAGGCCTATGCCGACCTGTACGCCGTGCATCCGCAAAAGCCCGCCGGCGACAGCGCGCCCGAGCGCGCCCGCAGGCGGCGCAAGCCCGCTACCAATTGACCCGCCAGCGTTCGCTGTAGCGCCCGTCGACCTCGCCGCCGGGCGCTTTCCGTTGCGCGCCATCCTGCGCAAAGCGCGAGGCGGCGGCATGCTCGGCGAGCAGCCGGTCAAACTGCGCCTCGTCAAAGGGCAGGCCGATGCGGACATTGCCCTGCCACTGGGACAGGTAGGCCGCGTTGGACAGCGTCAGTTCGTTCAGGCCATCCTCGCCCGGGGAGATCAGCGCCGCGCCGTGCAGGATCGCGTCCGCAAAGTTTTGCAGGATGCCCGCGTGCGCGCGCTCCTCGCCCTCGGGCAGGATCTCCTCGTAGTCGGCGGGGATGCGCGCGAAGCTCTCCGGCGAGGCAAAGCGCACATGGTCCTCCGGCTCGCGCAGCCGCCACCAGCACAGCTTGCCGCCCTCGAGCACGACCTTGCCCAGCGTGCCCGAGATCTCCAGGCGGTTGGTGCCCGGGTACTCGCCGGTCGACGTGATGAACGCGCCGCTCGCGCCGTTTGCATAGCGCGTCAGGATCGTGGCCTCGTCCTCGACCTCGATGTGGTGATAACGCGCCGTGTCGCAGTAGGCCGTCAGGGCCTCGGGCATGCCGCAGATCCACTGCCACAGATCCAGGTTGTGCGGCGCCTGGTTGAGCAGCACGCCGCCGCCCTCCCCCGCCCACGTCGCGCGCCATGCGCCGGAGTCGTAGTAGTGCTGCGTGCGGTACCAGTTGGTCACGATCCAGACCGAGCGCTTGAGCTCGCCCAGCTGTCCGCCGCGCACGATCTCCTGGCAGCGGCGAAAGAGCGGATTCGTCCGCTGGTTGAGCATGAGCGCAAACACGCGCCCGCTGCGCCGGGCCGCGTCGCACAGCGCGCGTCCGCGGGAGACGGACACGTCGATGGGCTTTTCCACGAGCGCATGCCACCCCGCCTCCAGCGCGGCGGCGCCGATCTGCGCGTGCAGCCGGTGCGGCACGGCGACGATCGCCGCATCCGCCGCGCCCGATGCGAGCAGCGCGCGCCAGTCGGCAAAACGGGCCACCTCTGGCATGCGCTGCTCAACGTACGAAAGGCGCTGCGGGTCGACGTCGCACACCGCCGAGAGCGTCATGCCCGCGATCCGTCCCTCGCGCAGGCAGGCGGCGTGGGCCGTGCCCATGTTGCCCACGCCGATCACCGCGGCTCTGATCATCTGCACGCCCTCCTCACCGGTTACCGCCGTAGGTGCCGCTCACGTCCGAAAAGACGGCCTTGGCGGCCTTGCGCGCGCCGTAGCGCGAGGTGGCCGCGCGGCGCATGAGCTCGTCGTAGAACGCATCCTCGTCAAAGGGGATCTCGACCGCCCGTCCCCGGAACGCGGACAGGTGCATCGCGTTGGACAGCGTCAGCCCGCGGATGCCCTCGCGCCCGTCTGCCACGAGCGGCTCGCCGCGCAGGATCGCGCCGCCCCACGCGTTGATGACGCCCACATGCTGCGGGTTTTCGCCGTCCAGCTCGACCTCCACCTCGCGGCAGGGCACGGTTGCAAACGACGCCGTGTTCGTCTTCGTCCACTCGGGCTCGAGCTGCTCGTATTCCAGCAGCTTCAGCCGTCCGTCCTCGGCCACGAGCTTCGCGCCGTCCATCTGGATCTCAAAGCGGTTGGTGCCGTGCGCGTCGCCCGTCGTCGTGACGAACACGCCCGTCGCGCCGTTTTCGTATTCGACGAACGTCGTCACGTCGTCCTCGACCTCGATGTCGTGCCACAGCCCATAGCTCAGGTGCGACTGCACGCGCTTGGGCATGCCGCAGATCCACTGCCACAGGTCCAGCTGATGCGGGCACTGGTTGAGCAGCACGCCGCCGCCCTCGCCCGCCCAGGTCGCGCGCCATGCGCCGGAGTCATAGTAGGCCTGCGGCCTGTACCAGTCGGTGATGATCCAGTTCGTGCGGCGGATGCGGCCATACCGGCCCGAGCGCACCAGCTCGCGCATCCTGCGGTAGAGGCAGTTGGTCCGCTGGTTGAACATCATGCCGAACACCACGTCCGGATGCCGGTCGGCCTCCTCGTTCATCTCGCGCACCTGGCGCGTGTAGACGCCCGCGGGCTTTTCGACCATGACGTGCAGCCCGCGGCGCATGCACTCGATCGCGTAGCGCGGATGGTCGTAGTGCGGCACGCAGACCATGCACGCGTCGATGCGCCCGCTGTCGAGCATCTGCAGGGCGTCGTCAAAGTAGGCGACGTCGGGGGAGAGGTTTTCCTTTGCCCACGCGATGCGCTCGGGATTCGTATCCGCCGCCGCCGTGAGCGTGAACTCGGGGCAGCGCCCCTCCAGAAAGCTGCGGGCATGGCCCGTGCCCATGTTGCCGATGCCGATGATGCCGACCCGAATGCGGCCCTTGATGGAATCCATGATGCGCCCTCTCCTTTCCTTGCGTTCAGATCAATGCGCGCAGCGCGGCGCAGGCCGCGTCGAACGCCTCGTCCGCGCTCGCATAGGCATACGCGCCCACGCCGCTGCGCGCGCCCGCCTGCTCCAGCGCCTCCAGCCCGGAGAACACCTGCAGGTGCGGCTCGACCGTCACGTGCGCGCCGCCCTGCGCCCGAAACGCCGCGACGATGCGCGCGACGTTGCCCTCGCCCCGGCCCGCGGGCACGACCGTTCCGTCGTGCAGCGCGTCCTTGATGTGCAGGTATTTCGTGCGCGGCGCAAGCATCGTCCAGGCCTGCCAGGTGTCCTGGCCGCACTGCACGAAGTTGGCCGGGTCAAACACGCCCTGCAGCTGCGGGAAGGCCGTCAGCAGCTCCAGGCAGCGGCCGGCCGTGTCGCCGTAGATGCCCTTCTCGTTCTCGTGGCACAGCGCCACGCCGCTGCCCTCGCAGGCGGCCAGCATCGCGCCCACGCGGTCGATGGCCGCCTGGCGGAAGTCTGCCGCCTGCGCGCCCCTGGGGATGTAGAACGAGAACATGCGGATATTCTGCGCGCCCAGGATGTGCGCCAGCTCCACCGTGCGGCGCAGCTTGTCCAGGTGCGGCGCGAGCGGCTCCTCCATGCCGATCTTGCCGATGGGCGAGCCGATTGACCAGACCTTCAGGTCCGCGCCGTCCAGGCGCTCGCGCACCTCGCGCGCCTTTTTGGGGCTGATGTCGGAGACGTTCTCGCCGTCCACGCCGCGGATCTCCAGGCCGTCCAGGCCGTTGCGGCGCATCGCCTCGATCTGCCCGTTCAGGTCCGGGCTGGCCTCGTCCGCAAACGCAAAGATGTGCAGGGGATTTGCCATGCGCGCTCCCTCCTTGCAGGCCCGCGCGGGGCCCGTCATTCCCATGTGCGGCAAAAGCCGAACACATACCATTCCTCGTCGTGCAGCTTGTACTGGCAGTTCTCATCCGTGCGCTCGTCCTGCGGCACCTCGGACATGTTGTGATAGGCGCGCTTGGGCGTCAGGTCGTAGCGGAAGCGGTAGCGCTTGACCGTCGCGCCGACGTTGCCCTCAATCGTCGTAAGCTCATACACGTCGTCGCCCAGGTCCGTCACCGTCTCGACCATGCCGATGTGCGTGTAGGGCGTGGAGCCGCGCACGCCGTAGATCAGCAGGTCGCCCGGGCGCGGCGGCTCCGTCTCCGTCCAGCGGCCCACGCTCTCAAAGCCCAGTTTGACGTTGCCCACGCGCCCCTCGCGGCAGCTGAACACGCCGTCCTGCGGCACCTCAACCGACTCCATCTCAAAGAGCGGAATGCCCGCCTCGTTCGCGCACCAGATCAGGAACACCGAGCACCAGCCGATCTGCCGGTGGTCGCCGTAGAACCAGATGGTGTACTTGTTGTCCTTGGGCAGGCGCTCCCAGTTCGTCTGGGTGAATTCGTTCTGCGCCACCTCGATGAACCGCCGGATCTTCTCCGGCATCTCCCCCTCCGAGGCCGCCTCGGAGGCCGTCGCCTCTGCCGGGGTGGCCTCGGACGCCGTCGCCGGGGCGGCCGCGTCGCCCGCCGTGGGTTGAATCAGCTCCGCAACGCTGGCCAGCGCTCCGGCCGGGATCAGCCACAGGCACAGCGCCAGGGCCGCAATGCGCGTCTTCATGATTGCTTCAGCCTTTCCGTCTTTTCTACCGTGGCCGTCACCGCGTCGATGACCGCCGCGCGCAGGCCACGCCGCTCCAGCACGGCCACGCCCTCGATCGTCGTGCCGCCGGGCGAGCAGACCGCGTCCTTGAGCGCGCCGGGATGTTCGCCCGTGTCCAGCACCATCCGGCCCGCGCCGATCACCGTCTGCGCGGCCAGGCGATACGCGAGCGTGCGCGGCACGCCGTTTCGCACGCCGCCGTCGGCCAACGCCTCGATGAACGGATACACAAACGCCGGCCCGCAGCCGCTGATGCCCGAGGCCGCGTCAAAGATGCGCGGCTCCACCTCGCACACCTCGCCCGCGCACGCGAACACGGAGCGCACGAACGCGTACTCTTCCTCCGTGGCGGTATGCTGCGCGTCCAGCAGGCTCATGCCCGCGCCGGCCATCAGCGGCGTGTTTGGCATCACGCGCACGATGCGCGCATCCTGCGGCAGCGCCTCGCGCAGGCGCGGCACGTCCCAGCCCGCGGCGATGGACACTGCGAGCTTGCCCGCCATCGCCGGGTGGATCTCCTCCAGCACACCCGGCAGGAACACCGGCTTGACGCACAGCAGCACGCACGTACTCTCCCGCGCCAACTCCGCATTCGACGCGGCCTCGCGCACGCCAAAGCGCGCGCAGACGCGCTCGCGCGTCTGCTGGGTGCGCGCGGTGATCAGAATATCCTGCGGCGCGACGAGCCCTGCCCGCAGCACGCCGCCGATGATCGCGCAGGCCATGTTGCCCGCGCCGATGAATCCCAGTCTTGCCATGTCTCTTCCTCCGTCAGTCCGGCATCGTCAGCGTCAGCTCGCCCTGCAGCGCATGGCGCTCTTCCGCCCCATCCTGCACCGTGACGATCGTCCAGCCCGGCTCGCTGGCGCGGATCGTATACGCCGCGCGCCCCTGCGAGACGCGCCGGCTCTCCACCGTGAAGCGCGTGTCGCCCACGCACAGGTCCTCCAGCTTCCAGCCGTCCCAGCCGATGGGCGTGTGCGGCGTCCAGCGGATCGTGCGGCGCGGGGACTGCGGGTGCAGGCCGAACAGGTAGCGCGTCATCGGCCAGACGATGCCGGCCGGGGCCTTGGCCTGCACGAACGCGCCGTCCGCGGCGTCCTCGTCCGTCAGCGCGCCGGGCATGCCCTGCATAAGCGTCTCGGCGATGCGGCGCACGCAGCCGGTCATCTGCTCGACATGCCCGCGCTCGCCGTGCCAGGAAGCCCTGCGCGACAGCGGCGCGTCCGGCGCGGGCTCCTGCTCTGCCTCCGGCTCCATGCCCTCCGCCAGGCCGGTCCAGCGGTCCGCATCGGGATAGCCCAGCGTCTCCAGCATGGAGGCATAGCGCAGGGCGAGGCGGCGAAGCAGATCGCGCGGCACCTGCGAGCCGTCGGATAGATCGCGCGTCTCGCGGCGCACATACTGCATGCACTGCACGAGGAAGGGCATCATCTCCGCGAGGAACGCGCGGTCGTCGGTCCACTCGAACACGCGCCAGACGAGCGAGACGAACCGTGCGCTCGTCAGCGCATTGCCCGCGCTCAGTGCGCTGCCGTCCGCGGCAATGCCGCCCACGACGCAGCCCACAGGGCCCGCGGCATCCTCATCGCGCCGGCTCGCATCGCGCAGCAGGCGCAGCGCGTCCTCCAGCGTCTGCGCGCCGCCCAGCGGCAGCATGGCCGCAAGCGCCTCCTCGTCGTCGCCCAGGAAGAATCCGCGCGCCTCGGGCAGGCTCTCGCACAGCGCCCGGCCGCCGGGCACGGCGCGCAGCAGCCACTGGAAGTTGACGCAGGCCCAGTTCCACGCGCGCGCAATGTCCGCGTCGGGCAGCGTCGCGCGGGCGACGGATGCGATCTCGCGCATGCGCGCCTGCTTTTGAGGCAGCAGATCCTGCGCCCCGTCGCGCAGCCGCTGCAGCAGATCCTCCGCCTGCGAGCGCGCCGCGCAGCCGCCCGCGATGAACAGCCGCAGCGTCGCCTGACCCTGCGGCTGCAGGCGCAGCCGGTAGAACAGCCGGCCGTTGACGCCCCGTCCCGCCGTGTTGCCAAAGCCGAAGATCTCGCGCGGCATGTCCCACAGCAGCACCGCGGCATCCGTCTGGGCGCCCCAGCACACGTGCCAGGGGTTGAACGTATCGCGCGCGTAAAAGGCCTGCGTGCGCGCGTCGAACTCGCACACGTCGCGGCCTGGCTCACGCCGGCTGCGCGCGCCGGGCGCGGGCAGGATATCCGTGCGCACGGTAAAGGAGATCTCCGCCATGCGCGGCGTGGGCCTCAGATTCTCCACCGTCAGCTCGACGATGCAGGCGGCCTCGCCGTCCGGGATGAACTGGCTGCGCGCCACATGCAGCCCGGCCTCCTGCAGCCGGTAGTGGAACGTGCAGCCCTCCGGGCGCGCCTCAAAGGCGTCGCACGCGCGCAGCGGCACGTCGTCGACGGCAAGGAAGAAGCCGTCGCACAGCTTCAGGTCGCCGGCCCACAGACCGCCCATCTCGCCGGGGATCGTGCGCCCCATATCCGGGAACAGTCCGTCCTGCGTGCCGATCAGGCACGCCCGGTCGCCCGCCGTCACGCACGGGTCGCTCAGGTCCACATATTTAAAGATTGCATAGGGTTCCGCCATGCCGTTTCCCTTCCTTTCTGAAGGCGGTTACGCCTCCGGTTCCCCGCCGCCCGCGACGGCCCGGATCGTCCGTCCGATCAGCCGCAGGTCGCCCAGCAGTGAAAATTCCACGATGTAGCGCCGGTTGAGCTCCAGCTTGGCCGGCATGACCTCCTCGACATAGGTGCGCTCGGGATCGTCGCTCCTGGCGAGCAGGTCGTTCTCGTTCCGGTAGGCGATGGACGCCAGGTCTGTGATGCCTGGACGCACGAGCAGTACCTTGCGCTGCGCCTCGCTGTACAGCCTCACGTAGCGCGGCACCTCCGGCCGCGGGCCGACAAAGCTCATCTCGCCCCGCAGCACGTTGAGCAGCTGCGCCAGCTCGTCGAGCTTGTACTTGCGCAGCACCGCGCCCACGCGCGTGATGCGCGCATCGCCGCCGACGGTGATCTGCATGCCGCGTCCGTCTGCGCCGTCAGTCATCGTGCGCAGCTTGAAGATGCGAAACTCCCGTCCTCCGCGGCCGACGCGCACCTGCCGGTACAGCGCCGGGCCCGGTGAATCCAGCTTGATCGCCGCCGCGCAGGCCAGCAGCACAGGCGAGAGCAGCGCCAGCCCGGCCGCCGAGAGCAGCACGTCCATCGCGCGCTTGACCGCCAGCTGCGCCCGCTTTTTTTGCAGCGCCGTTTCGATGTCCTGCCATCCGTCCACGCGCTTTCCTCCTATCTCATCAGGCTGTACAGCAGCGTCAGCGCCAGCGCGTGCCGCCCGCGCATCAGCGCGTATTTCGTTCTCAGCTTGGGCGGCAGGCCCTTCAGGCGCACGTCCGCAAACAGCGCGCGCACGTCCTCGCGGTTCATATACGCGCGCGCACGCCGCACGCGCTCGGGAAAGGCATAGGGCGTGCCGGGCAGGCACAGGTTCTCCACTGCCTGTGCGGCGGTCTTGCGCCGCTTGACGCACATGCGCGGCGCATAGGCCTGCAAAAGCCCCGCTCGCTCAAACGCCGCCTCCAGCCGCGCGTCGCATGCCTCATGCGAGGCGGGCACGTGCGCGCTGAACCGCTTGGTGACCGAGCCGTCGTGAAAGCGGTAGTGGTACAGAGGCCGGTTGACGACCACTGCGGCGTTGGCCTCCAGCAGCGCCTGCACGATGAAGAGCAGGTCCTCCGCATAGTGTATATCCGGCTCGAACCGCAGCGCGCCCAGCATCTCCCGCCGGAAGAGGTTGCGCGGCGTATAGCCGCTGATGGGCAGCTGCTCGCTGTCCGTCTTCGTGGCGAGCATCTCGGGGATGAGCTGCTCGCGGATGGCCTGCGCATCCAGCAGCGTGCCGTCCGGGAACGGCAGGTCAACCTTGGACGCGCCGCGCTCGAGGTTCTTGTACACGCCGCAAAAGCTCATGTCCGCATTGCGGCGCTTTGCCTCGGCGTACAGGATGTCGTACATCGGCGGCTCGATCCAGTCGTCCGCATCGCAAAAGCCGACATATTCGCCCCTCGCCGCGTCGATGCCTGCGTTGCGCGCGCGCGATACGCCGCCATTTTGGGCCTGCGTGAGCACGCGCACCCGCGCGTCCCGCCGCGCATAGTCCGTCAGGAGCGTGGGCGTGCTGTCCGCCGAGCCGTCGTCCACGACGATCACTTCGAACGCCTCCAGCGTCTGGCCCAGCAGCGAATCCAGGCATTCCTTCAGGAAACGCGCGCCGTTGTACACCGGCACGATAATGGAAACTTTTACATTGCTCACTCTGCCACCTCCGCGCCGTCGTCGCTCAGGTCCGCACGCAGCAGCACGCCCTGCACCAGCAGGTACGCGCAGCCGACGACGGAGAAGGGCGCGTAGACCGCCTCAAATAGGCTCTCCATGATGAACACGACCGAGAACGCCAGCGGTGCCATGTACAGCGGGCTCTTGTGCCGGTGCAGCCAGTAGTAGCGCGCCGCGCGGTACGTCGACAGCGCGACGTAACAGAGCATGAACAGGCCCGCGGGCCATCCATTCTGGTAGGCGATCGCAATGAACGAGTTGTGCGCGTTGAAGCGGCGTGCGCCGCCGTCCCAGGCGGCCCACTCCTCCACGACGGAGGACTCATGGCCCGTGAGCGTCAGGTTCTGAAGCGCCATCTTCCAGATGCCGTAGCGGTCGCTCGTCAGGTCGTCGAGCGTCATCTTCCGCTCCTCGGGCGGATCGACAATGATGGGCGCGTCGTAGTGCTCGTAGTTGTACAGCGCGGTCTCCCAGTCGTCCTGCGCCACCTGCCGGAACTTGAGCTGCGTCACGTAGACGCCCATGGCCGACAGCGCCAGCACGCACACCGCCGTCAGCGCCAGCACGCGCCGCGGCCTGCGCGCGGTGCGCAGCAGCATCGCGGGCACGACGATCACCAGCGCGCCGATGTAGGACAGCAGCGCCGAGCGGGAGAGCGTCAGCGCCAGCGTCGCGCCGCTGAGCACGGCCATCGCGCCGTAGAAGACCGCGCGGGCACGGGCGCGCTCCTGCACGGCCGTCTGCGCCAGCAGCAGCGCGCTCACGCTCATGACGATGCAGCACATGGCCAGGCCGTTGGCGTTGTAGAACACGCCGTAGTAGCCCGGATAGCCAAACGTCAGCGGCACGGTCGCATACGACCATACGAGGAACGGCAACACCGCGAACACGCACGCGCGCAGGATCGCGCGGAACGTGCTGCGGTCCTCGCGCGCGGAGAACACCGAGAACACGAACGGATAGGCGACCAGCAGCGCGACCGCCTCGGGCAGCCAGTCCTCAAAGAACAGCCCGGAGAGCGCCATCCAGCCGTGCTGCAGGAAGAACAGCGCCGTCATGCCGCGGTGCCACCTGACGCGCTGCAGCCCCGGCGTACGCGCCGTGAAGGAGACGATCAGCACCAGCACCATGCCGAACAGCACGAAGAACATCCACCGCAGCGGGAACTTGCGCTGGGTGAACAGCACCGTATAGAGCATCAGCGCCGTCGTCATCGGCGTGAGCAGGCGTGTGTCAAACAGCTCTGCAAACACGCCCACGGCCCTGTCATACAGCCGGGTCAGGCACGAAAAGTCCAGTCCGCCCTTCTTCATGTGACCACCTCTCTCTTGGATACCGGGAACGGTCAGCGCGCACGGCCGGCGCTGCGGGACAGCACCCGCCTGTAAAACGTCTCCGTCTCCTGCGCGTTGCGCTCCCAGGTGAACGAAAGCGCGTCGGCCCGGGCCCGCTCGCGCAGCGCCCGCATGCGGTCCGGCGCGTCGAACGCCCGCCGCAGCGCCGCCTCCACCGCCCTCGCGTCGCCCGCGGGCACGAGCAGGCCATTCTCCCCGTCGCGGATCACGCCGTCGATGCCCTCGCCGCGGCTGCCGATCGTCACGCAGCCGGAGGCCATCGCCTCCAGATAGACGATGCCAAAGCCCTCCTTGCGGCTGGGCATCGCAAACACGTCGCTTTGCGCCATCAGCCGCAGCACCTGCTCGCGCGGCAGGCGGCCCGTCAGGCGCACCCGCTCCGACATGCCCGCCTCTCGCACGCGACGCTCCAGCGCGCCGCGCTCTTCTCCCTCGCCGGCGATCGTCAGCCGCGCGTCCGGATAGTCGCCCGCCAAGGCGACAAATGCCTCCAGCACGGCGTCCGCGCACTTCTGCGCGCGCAGCGCGCCCGCGAACAGCACCTGCCGCGGCGCGTTGACAGGCGCAGGATCGACCTGCGAGGTATCCACGCCGTTGGGGATCACCGCGCTCAGCCCATCCCCGCGATAGGGGCGCACGAGCGCCAGCAGCCGCTCCGATACGGCCATCAGCCCGTCGACCGCGCGCGCCGTCTCCAGGTTGCGCGGTGTGGGCATCTTTCCCTCGCCAAAGTAGCGCATCACATCCGTACCGTGCACGGTCAGCGCCATCGGAATGCGCAGCCGGCGCGCGATGAACAGGCCCGCGTGCCCGTCCCGGTCGAGCATGTGCGCGTGCAGCAGGTCAAAGGGCTTGAACCGGTGCAGCCGGTGGGCGATGCCCATCGCGGCGCGCGCCTCCAGCCCGCCGCCAAACATCCGCTCGCCCACGTCGCCCAGCGCCAGAAAGCGCGGATAGTACACCGGCACGCCGTCAATCACCGCGCGCTTGGGCGTCGCGCGCGCGATGCGCGCGGCGTTCGGGCGCAGCTTTCCCTGCAGGGGCAGCGTGCCCACAGGCGCGATCACGACCACGTCGTGCCCGCGCGCGCGCAGCGCGCGCACCTGATCGTGCACGAACGCGCAGTAGGGGCTGTCGTCCCATTGCCGGTGGATCAGCACCAGCACGCGCAGCGGCCTCTCGCTCATCTTGCGCACGCCTCCTCGTAGATTTCGCGCAGCCGGCCAGCCACGCGCGGCCAGGCCAGCGTTTTCGCCAGTTCCAGGCATCGGGCGCTGCGCGCCTCGTATCCCTCCAGACACTGCAGCGCCTTGTCCGCCATGTCCGCCACACTGTCCGCATCGACCGCAAAGCCGGCCGCACCGGGCGCGAACTGCCCGTCAAAGCCCTGTCCGCGCGTGTAGAGCACGGGCAGGCCGCGGCTCATCGCCTCCAGATAGACCAGGCCGAACGTCTCCACCCGCGAGGGCACGAGCAGCAGGTCGCATCCGTCGTAAAACGCCTCCAGCGCCTCACGCCCCTGCAGATTGCCCAGCAGCCGCGCGCGGCCCGCCTGCACGGCCGGCAGCGCCTGAAGGCGCGGGCGCAGCGGTCCGTCCCCGGCCAGCTCGATCGTCACCTCGCGATCCGGCAGCCGGCGCGCGAGCTCCTGCGCCGCCTCGATCGCCTTATCCGGCTGCTTGTCCGCCAGCAGCCGCCCCGCAAACGCGATCTTCAGCCGGTCCGGCCGCAGCGCATGCGCATGCCCGGTCAGCCACGCCTCGTCGATGCCGTTGGGCACGACGTCCGACTTGCGCCCGATCTCCTCGCGCAGGGACGCGGGCACATGGCGCGCCAGCACCCGGTCGCGGTACGCGGGCGACAGGAAAATCACCCGCCGCGCCGCCCGCAGGATGCGCGTGGCATGGGGGCGCAGGTGCGGCTCGTATTTATAGAAGAACTCGATGTCCGAAGAGCGCACCGTCACCACGAACGGCATGCCCGTTTGCCGGTGCAGCCGGTAGGCGATGCCGCCGTCCGTGAAGAGCGTATGCGCGTGCACCAGGCCCACGTTCGACAGGTCCACCCGGCGCATGAGGTCGGGCAGCGCGCGGCGCGCCTTGGTGAAGTAGAGCAGCCGGTCCCACGGGCGCACGATCAGGCTGTAGCGCACGTCAAACGCGCCGTCCCCGGGCAGGTTGCGGCCCATGTTCGCCGCATGCTTTTCGGGCACGTAGACGGTCTGGCGCACGCCCTGCGCGGCCAGGTGCGCAAAGAGGCTGTGAAACACCTTGGGGCCTGCGTAATTGCAGCAGATGTGCAGCGTCGTCATGCCTTCCCCCGCTTTCCGCCCGCGAAGCGGCGCAGCGCGAAGAACCCGCGCAGCGAGCCCAGGCCGTAGGCGATGTGAAACGCCGGGAAGATGACCGGCAGCACGGGCAGGTAGCGCAGGCCCAGGCTCTGGGCGACGGTATAGCTATAAAATGCGTCCAGCGACAGGTAGGCGAACCACTCCAGCAGCAGCAGCACGCCGAAGACCTGCGGCCCAAATGCCAGCGAGAGGAGCGCCAGACCGATCGTGGAGAGCACGAACAGCAGCGGCACGAAGTGGCGCAGTCCCATGGAGCCCGGGCACAGGAACATCGTGATGACGTTCCACATGCCGTTTTGAAAGCCCATCTTCATGATGCCGCGCAGCGTGTCGCGGCAGTAATACGTGCAGCGGATCTCGCGGTCGAGGTAGATCTTGCCGCCGTTTTTGCGGATGCGGTAGTTGAGCTCGTTGTCCTGGTTGCGCGTCAGGCGCTCGTCGTACAGGCCGATGCGGTCGAACAGCTCGCGCCGGAACGCGCCGAAGGGCACCGTGTCGACATAGCCGCTGCGCACGTCCAGGCGGAACATCGAGTTGCCCACGCCAAAGGGCGTGGACAGCGCGCCGGCGATGGCCCGGCCCATATAGCCGCGGCCCTTGGTCACGCACACGCCGCCCGCGTTGTCGCACTCGACCGTCTGCAGCGCGCGGATGCAGCGCGAGACATAGTCCGGCGCGTACTCGGCGTGCGCGTCCATGCGCACGATGAACTCGCCGCGGCTCTCGCGGATGCCGATGTTCATGGCGTAGGGCACGGTGCGGTTGGGGTTATTCAATACGCGCAGCAGCGGATGAACGCGCTGGATCTCCCGCAGGATGCCGACCGTGCCGTCCGTGGAGCAGCCGTCGACAAAGAGCACCTCCATGCGCTCTTCGGGGTAGTCCTGCAAGAAGAGCGATTCGGCGCACGCGCGTATGTACTTTTCCTCGTTGCGCACGGGCAGCACGAGCGAGATAAAGGGCGCCTGCATGTGTTCACATCCCACTTTGCCCCGCAGGGGGGCGCAATCCGTGATGTTTCATTATACCATGTTTATCGGCGAAAGGCTATGCCTTCCGCATCCGGCCATGCACGCGCCGCCGGACGGAGTTCATTATAGCACATTGCGCCCGGCGCCTCAACCGCGGTTTGTCCGCTTCCCTTTTCCCCTGCGCGGTGGTATAATGAAGGCAAAGCATCGAGCCCACGGGCTCGCAAGGAGGTCTGATCCCATGGCAGCAAAGGTATGGGGCCACCGCGGCGCGAGCGGCTATGCGCCGGAAAACACGCTCGAGGCGTTCGAGCTGGCGGCCCGGCAGGGCGCGCACGGCGTGGAGCTGGACGTGCACTTTTCCCGCGACGGCGAGATCGTCGTCATACACGACGAGGCGATCGACCGCGTGAGCGACGGCAGCGGCCTGGTGCGCGACATGACGCTGTCACAGCTCAAGCGCTTTGCGTTCAACAAGACGCATCCGGAGTACGCCAACGCGCGCATCCCGACGCTGCGCGAGGTGTACGAGCTGCTCCTGCCGCTGGGGCTGACGGTCAACGTCGAGCTCAAGACCAGCCGCGTGCCCTATCCGGGGCTGGAGGCGGCCTGCATCGACCTGGCCGCGAAGATGGGCATGACGCAGCGCGTGTTGTACTCGTCGTTCAACCACTACAGCGTCGCGCGCGTCAAGGAGATCGATCCCTCCCTGCCCTGCGGCCTGCTCTACGGCGACGTGCCCTATCGGCCGTGGAACTATGCGCACTCCTTGGGCATGGACGCGCTGCACCCGGACTTCGTCTCCCTCTCCTTTGACGATACCTGCCGCGAGGCGCATGCGCTGGGCGTGCGCGTGCACCCGTGGACGGTCAACCGCGAGGAGGACATCCGCGCCTGCCTTGCGATAGGCGTGGATGCGGTCATCACCAACTACCCGGACGTCGCGCTGCGCGTGCTCGGGGAGGGCTGAGGCGCAAACGAACGCCGGCTTTGCATGCAAGGCCGGCATCTTTTTTTATACGCCCGTCAGGTCGCGCACGGCCCGGCCCGCGAGCATCAGCCCCGCGCAGGAGGGGACGAACGACACGCTGCCGGGCGTCTGCCGCCGTCCGGGCGCGGGCGGCTCGTCCGAGGGGAAGGGCGCGCGCGGCGGCTCGGTGGAAAAAAGCACCGGCACGCGGCGGATGCCGCGCCGCTTGAACTCCGTGCGCATCACGCGCGCGAGCGGGCACACGCTCGTGTTCTCGATGTAGGCGATCTGAAAGCGCGTGGGGTCGAGCTTGTTGCCCGTGCCCATCGAGCACAGCACCGGCACGCCCGCCGCGCGCGCACGTTCCACGAGCAGCAGTTTGGCCGAGACCGTGTCGATACAGTCGATGACGTAGTCAAAGGCGGCCATGTCCAGCGCATCTGCCGTGTCGGGGCCGTAGAACAGGCGCAGCGCGTGCACGCGGCAGTCGGGATTGACGTCCAGGATGCGCTCGCGCGCGACCTCGACCTTGGGCCGCCCGACGGTGCGCAGCGTAGCGACGAGCTGGCGGTTGACGTTCGTAAGCGACACGACGTCGTCATCCACCACGGTCAGCTCGCCCACGCCACAGCGCGCCAGCGCCTCCACCGCGTAGGAGCCCACGCCGCCCACGCCGAACACCGCCACATGCGCGCGCGCGAGCCGCTCCATGCCCTGCTCGCCCAAGAGCATCTGTGTGCGGGAAAAAGCGTTGCTCATTGTCTGCCTCCAAAAAAGCGCGGGCGGCGCGCCGCCGGGCTGTACCCGGACGGTTCGCCGCCCGCATGTCTTTTGCGTTACTTGATCATGGCCTGCGTCTGCTCCCAGCCCTTGATGATCGCCTGCTGGTGGGAGACCGCATACGGTCCGGTCTCCTCCGCCTCGTCCATCTCGCGCGGGAAGTGGATGCACAGGTGGCCGTCGAAGTTGTTGTCCTTGATGGAGCCGGACAGGTGCGGCACGTTGTGCATGGAGGCGATGTACGTCTTGCCGTCGGGGAACGTCACCCACACGGCCTTGGGCGTCCAGGTGTTCTTATTGCCAAACGCCTTGTACATGACCGCCGTGTCGTCCGCCGTGCGCGGCTGCGAGTCGGAGTGCGCGCCGTTGGACATCATGACGCACTGCCAGGTATAGCCGGTGGAGAAGTCGTAGATCTGCATCACCGTGCCCGCGTCGTACTTGGGCCGGATGTAGGTGTACCAGTTGACGTTCTGCACGCTGGCCGGATCCGGCATGGTGGTCGCCATGCCGCTGATGACCGTGCCGCCCGAGCTGGTCGTGCCGCTCGAACCCGAGCTCGTCGAGCCGGAGCCTGTGGACATGGCGTAGAGCTTGTTGAGCGTGTTCACGCCCGCGATGCCATCCACCGTCAGGCCCTGCGCACTCTGGAAGCGCTTGACCGCCTCCTCCGTCAGCGGGCCGAAGTTGCCCGTGACCGTGCCGTCATAGTAGCCCAGGTCCTTGAGCCGCTGCTGCATGTTCTTCACCAGCGTGCCCTGGCTGCCCTGCTTGAGCGTGGAGGAATCCGTCGCGCTGGAGTAGGACTTGGCGCTGGAGCTGTAGAGCACGGTCTGCGTCTTGCTGCCCGCGATGCCGTCCGCATCCAGGCCGTTGGACGTCTGGAAGCTGCGCAGCGCCGTCTCCGTCGCCTGGCCGAATACGCCGTCCGCGCTGCCGGCCAGATAGCCCAGGTCCTTGAGCCGCTGCTGCAGGTTGCGCACCACGTCGCCGCGGTCGCCATAGCGCAGCACCTGATTGGTCACCTTATTCGATTCATCGGTCACGCCGGAACTCGTCGTGCCGCCGGTCGTCGTGCCGGTGGTGCTGCCCGCGCCGGTCGAGGGCGTGGCGTTGAGCTTGGAGAGCGTCTTGGGGCCTGCGATGCCGTCAGAGCCCAGGTCGTTGGCGCGCTGGTACAGCCGCACGGCCTCCTTCGTCAGGCTGCCGTAGTTGCCCGTCACCGAACCCGTGTAATAGCCCAGATCCTTCAGTTTCTGCTGCAGGGCCATCACCTGCGCGCCGCTGTCGCCCTCGCGCAGCGTCAGGTTCGTCTGCGCCGCCGAGTCGCCCGTGCCCGTCGTCGAACCGGCCGAGTCCGTCGTGCCGCCGGCAAAGAGCTTGGCCAGCGTCTTCGGGCCCGCGATGCCGTCCGCGCCTAGGTCGTTCTTCTTCTGGTACTGGCGCACGGCCTCCTTCGTCAGGCTGCCGTAGTTGCCCGTGAGCTCACCCGTGTAGTAGCCCAAATCCTTCAGCTTCTGCTGGAGCGTGAGCACATCGTTGCCGGAGCTGCCCTCGCGCAGCGTGGTCGTGACGGTGGTCGTGCTCGTCGCGCTTCCCGCCGCGCCCAGCAGCTTCGTCTGCGTCTTTTCGCCTGCGATGCCATCGGCACCCAGGCCGTTCTTCTTCTGGTACTGGCGCACGGCCTCCTTGGTCAGGTTGCCGTAGGTGCCCGTCAGCTCGCCGTCATAGTAGCCCAGCTCCTGCAACTTGCGCTGCACGGCCAACACGTCCGAGCCGGTATCGTTCAGGTCCAGCGAGCGGTATGCGTTCGTCGTGCCCGCCGTCGCCGCAGACGTGCCAATCACGCCCAGCAGCAGCTCCTGCGTCTTCTCACCCGCCACACCGTCGGCGCTCAGCCCGTTCTCCTCCTGAAACAGGCGCACCGCATAGGCCGTCTGGTCGTCGTACTTCTGGTCCGGTACGCCGTCAAAGAAGCCCAGCGTCGCCAGGCGCGACTCGAGCGTGAGCACGTCCTCACCGGAGCTGCCCTCGCGCAGCGTCCGGTAGGAAGTCACAGAGGTGTTGTAGCCCGTCATCACGCCCGTGAACGTCGTGCCGCCCTTGAGCGTCACCACGTCAGAGCGCACGTAGCCCTCCTTGGCGCCATAGCGCACCTGGTACCACTCGCCCTGCGTGCCGATGACCTCCATCTCCGCGTTGGGCTGGAGTACGAGCAGGATGTCGCTGACCGTCGACGCCCCTTTGCGCAGGTAGACGTGCCCGTTGGCGAGCACCGTATCCGCAAGCGCAGAAAAGGGCGCTGCCGCCAGGCACGAGGCCATCAGCGCCCCTGCCGCGACGCGGCACACCGCCTTTCTCACACCGTTGATCCTTCCCTGCAACATCACGCGCACCCCACTTTTATTCTTGTGTGAATATTTTATGACGGTGCGCGTGATTTGTCAATATGATTTTTAACATTTCCGTAATAATTAACTCAAAGCTGTAAAACATGGGAATTTAATTGAAACAATCGCCCACTTTAGCGCATCAGCGGCAGCAGCAGCAGGGTTTCCAGGATGACCGCGACGCCCAGCGCGAGGCTGAGCAGCAGCGTCGCCTGCACCAGATCCCCCGCCAGCGGCGCGTGTGTCGGCTCGTCGCCGATGCCCACGGCGGCGCGCACGACGCGCGCAAGGCGATCCCGGGCAGGCGTCCTCAGCGCGGCGAGCGCGGCGTCCATCTCCAGGCCGCACAGCGCGGTGCACAGCGCGCACAGCGCGGCGAGCAGCCAGCGCGCGGGCCGGAGGCAGGCATCGACGGCCTGCGCCATCCGGCGCGACCCGGAGGCCAAGCCGGCCGCCGCCATGAATGCCCAGGCCGCCGCCGCCCCGAGCCGCAGAGGCGTCAACAGCAGGGCGAGCAGCGCAGGGGCGAACACGGCGCTGCAAAATGTCCGGCCCAGGGCGTCGCAGGCGGCGCGCACGACCTGTTCATAGGTCATGTTCCCCTCCCCGCCCGCCAGCGCAGCCGCCGCGGGCACGTCGCCCGCGTCCAGGCGCGCACGCACATCCATCGTCCGCTGCGCGACGGCGCGTGCGGGAAGCGCCAGCGCCAGCAGCGCCACGCGCAGCGCCGGATGGAGCGCCCCCAGTGCGCCGGCAAGCGCCATGCACGCCAGCGTAGCCCAGGCGGCCAGTGCGGACGCAGTCTGCGGCCGCCTGCGGGCGATGCGCCCCTCCAGCAGCCGGTGCAGCCGCATGGGCAGGGCGCGCAGCGCATCGTAGATGGCGGGCAGCTCCGCCAGCAGGCACGAGAGCGCGAGCGCAAGCGGCAGTTCAAAGATCACGTCGTTTCCTCCCCACGCCAGGCCGGCGGCTGTTTTTTTCATTATGCCATGCCGCCCCCCGCTTGTCAAATCCCTGTTGCGCCGGACACGCGCGGGTGTTATCATGGAAGACAAAGAGGGTTCGGCCCAGTGAGGAGGTTTTGCATGTCCGTCGTGGATGTTGACCGCCTGACCAAGTCGTTTGACGGCAGGCAGGCGCTGTGCGCCGTCACGTTTTCCCTGCAACCGGGCGAACGGCTCGTCGTGGCCGGCGCACCCGGCTGCGGCCGCACGACACTGTGCCGGGTACTGATGGGCATTCTCGCGCCCACGTCGGGCAGCGCGCGCGTCTTTGGGCACGACGCGCTGCTGGGCGGGCGCATCTGCCGTCAGCGCACGGGCTACCTGCCCGCGCAGCCGCGCCTGCAGCCAGAGCTGGACGCCGCGGAGCACCTGCGTCAGCGGTTGGCCTATTCTCCGCGCGCGTCGGCCCAGCACGCCGGGCAGCTGCTTGAGCGCCTGGAGCTGCCGGCCGGGCTTTGCGTGCGCGACATGACGCCCCTGCAGCAGCGGCTTTTGAGCCTGGCGCTGGCGCTGTGCGCGCAGCCGGAGCTGCTCATTCTGGATGAGCCGTTCCCGCTGGACGCTCCCGCAGGGGCCAATGCCGCGCTTGCCCGCGTACTGGAGCGGGAGCTGGACGCGCGCACGACGCTGCTCGTGACGGCCGCGCACGCGGACACGCCGCCCCTGCCCATGACGCGCGCGCTGTTGCTGCGCGCGGGCCGGGTGACGGCCGACGGTGCGCTGGAGCGGCTTCGTCTGCCGTGCTGCCGGGTGACGCTGCGCGGCGTGCGTGCGGACGACCCGGCGCTGACCGCGCTGCGCGCGTTCGGCGTGCGCAGTCTGCCAGACGGCGTCTCGTTCTTCTTTGACGGCGGACCGGACGAGCTGCTGCCCGCACTGTACGCGCTGCATCCGCAGGACCTGACGGTCGAAGAGGCGGGCGCGGACGACCTGCTCGCGCTTGCGCAGGAGGGGGAAACGCCATGAAGCTGCTATGGGAACGTCTTCGCCGCATCGCGCCAGGCGCCGCGGGCTATGGCGCCTGCATGGGGCTTTGTCTGTTCTGGCTGGTCCAGTACGCCCGTCTGAGCGGCCTGTACAGCCTGTTGAGCGCACTGCGTGCGGCTGTGCCCTCGCTGCCCTTTGTGCTGATCGACCTGCTGTATCTGTTCATCCTGCTGCGCTGCGCGTCGCTTGGCGTGCACAGCCTGGACTTCTCCGGGCCCGGCGACGCCGATCGCATCGGCGCGCTGCCGCTCAGCCGCGAGCAGCTCGCGCTCGCACGCCTGGGCGCGCATGTATGCGCGCTGATGCTCGCGGCGGTGTGCGGGCTGGGCGTGCTGGCTGCGGGCGGCGCGCTGTCCGCCGGATGGGATTTCGCGCGCCTATTGATCGTCCAGACCGCGCTGCGCCTGCCCGCGCTGCTGTGCGCGTTTCTGGTGGGGTTCATGTTCTCGGGGATCTTTTTGCGCCGCGAGCGCGCGCTGACGGCGACCGTCCTGCTCTTCGCGCTGCTGCATGGCGCGGCCCTGCTCGCCTTCGCCGGCGTGCTGCCCGCCTGGGCGCGCTATCTCTCGCCGGTCTATACGTTCGACTCGGCGGTGCATCCCCTGCCTGCTCTGGCCCATGCCGCGGCGTCTCTGCTGTGCGTGCCGCCCGCGCTGTGGCGCTTCGGCCGGCGCGACCTGGCGTGAGCGCAAAATTTTTGCAAAACCCCTTTACATTTTCCGCGCGTCGAATATAATAGTAGAGAATAACAAAAACGCGATGATCGAGACGTGCGCATGTCCGGCGCAAAGCGAACCGGCGGGGCTGTGCCCGGGGTGAGAGGCCGGAGGCCGGGACATGTGTCTGTATCACTCGGGAGCGGCCCGCGCGATGCCCCGGCGGAGCGCGGGACGGCCCTGTCCCCCGTCATCGGGACGGACGGAATCCGCTTCCGTCCGCAGAGCGGGCGCATTGCGCCAATTTGGGTGGTACCGCGAAGTCCTTCGTCCCATGTCGGGGCGAGGGCTTTTTTCTGTCCATCCGAACACCGCGTTTGCTTAAAGGAGGTTTCCCATGTATCAGAAGGTTCCCACCGATATGCGCTTTGCCGCGCGCGAGGAAGAGATCGCTAAATTCTGGAAGGATAACGACATCTTCAACCGCCAGACCGCGCAGCGCAAGGGCCAGACGCCCTTTACGTTCTTTGACGGGCCGCCCACGGCCAACGGCAAGCCGCACATCGGCCACGTGCTCACCCGCGCGATGAAGGACCTGATCCCGCGCTACCGCACGATGAAGGGCTACGACGTGCTGCGCAAGGCCGGCTGGGATACGCACGGCCTGCCCGTGGAGCTGGAAGTTGAGAAGCTGCTGGGCCTGGACGGCAAGCCGCAGATCGAGCAGTACGGCATCGAGCCGTTCATCCAGGAGTGCAAGAAGTCCGTGTGGAAGTACAAGACCGAGTGGGAGGAGATGTCCGAGCGCGTCGGCTTCTGGGCGGACATGAAGAACCCCTACGTCACCTACGAGAACGAGTACATCGAGTCGGAGTGGTGGAGCCTCAAGCAGATCGCCGAAAAGGGCCTGCTGTACAAGGGCCACAAGATCGTGCCCTATTGCCCGCGCTGCGGCACGGCGCTGTCCAGCCACGAGGTCGCGCAGGGCTACAAGGAGGTCACGGAGACCTCCGCGGTCGTTCGCTTCCGCGTCAAGGGGCAGGAGAACGCCTACCTGATGGCCTGGACGACGACGCCCTGGACGCTGCCGTCCAACGTCGCGCTGTGCGTCAATCCCGACGTGGACTACTGCCGCCTGCAGTTCCGGGGCGACAGCTACATCCTCGCCTGCGCGCTGGTCGACTCCATCTTCGGGGCCGACGCGGATGCGTGCGAGGTGGTCGACACGTTCAAGGGCGCGTCGCTGCAGGGCATGGAGTACGAGCCGCTGTTCCCCTTCGTCACCCCGCGCGAGAAGGCCTTCTACGTCGTGTGCGACGGCTACGTCACCACCGAGGACGGCACGGGCATCGTCCACATCGCGCCGGCGTTCGGCGAGGACGACGCGCGCGTGGGCCGCGCGTACGGGCTGCCGTTCGTGCAGCTGGTCGACGCGCAGGGCCGCCTGACCGAGGAGACGTCCTGGGCCGGCGTGTTCGTCAAGGATGCGGATCCGCTCATCCTGGAGGATCTGCGCGCGCGCGGACTGCTGATCAAGGCGCCCAAGTTCACCCACAACTACCCGCACTGCTGGCGCTGCGACACGCCGCTGATCTACTACGCGCGCTCCTCGTGGTTCATCCGCATGACGGCCGTGCGCGATCACCTGCTGCGCAACAACCGCTCCGTCAACTGGATGCCCGACAACATCAAGGAAGGGCGCATGGGCAACTTCCTGGAAAACGTCATCGACTGGGGCCTCTCGCGCGAGCGCTACTGGGGCACGCCGCTGCCCGTGTGGACGTGCGAGTGCGGCCACGTGCATGTGATCGGCTCGCGTGAGGAGCTGTGCCGCATGGGCCGCGACGTCGACCCGAACATCGAACTGCACCGCCCCTACATCGACGCCGTCGTGCTTACCTGCCCCAAGTGCGGCGGGGAGATGCACCGCGTCAAGGACGTCATCGACTGCTGGTACGACTCCGGCTCCATGCCCTTCGCGCAGTGGCACTATCCGTTTGAGCACAAGGAGGAGTTCGAGCGCCGCTTCCCGGCGCAGTTCATCTCTGAGGCCATCGACCAGACGCGCGGCTGGTTCTACACGCTGCTGGCGATCTCCACGTGCCTGTTTGACAAGAGCCCGTTTGAGAACTGCCTCGTGCTGGGCCACGTGCAGGACAAGGACGGCCAGAAGATGTCCAAGCACAAGGGCAACGTCGTCGATCCGTGGAGCGTGCTCAATGCGCAGGGCGCCGACGCCGTCCGCTGGTTCTTCTACGTGAACGCCGCGCCGTGGCTGCCCAACCGGTTCTACGCCGAGGCGGTCGCCGAGACGCAGCGCAAGTTCATGGGCACGCTGCAAAACACCTACGCCTTCTTCGTCCTCTACGCCGACATCGACGGGTTTGATCCCAAGGATCACCCGCTGGAGAAGGCGCAGCTCACGCTCATGGACCGGTGGATCCTCTCGCGCCTGAATACGCTCGTGCGCGACGTGGACGACGGCCTCATGCACTACCGCATCACTGAGAGCGCGCGCGCCATCGGCGACTTCGTGGACGAGCTGTCCAACTGGTATGTCCGCCGCAGCCGCGAGCGCTTCTGGGGCAAGGGCATGGCCGGCGACAAGGAGGCCGCGTTCATCACGCTCTACACCGTGCTGGAGACGCTCTCGCGCCTGATCGCGCCGTTCGTCCCCTTCATGGCCGAGAGCATCTACCGCAACCTGGTCTGCTCCGTCAACCCGGACGCGCCGATCTCCGTGCACCTGTGCGACTATCCGTCCTGCGACGTCTCGCGCATCGATCCCGCGCTGGAGGCGCACATGGCGGACCTGCTGGAGGTCGTGCAGCTGGGCCGCGCCTGCCGCGCCTCGGCAAACATGAAGGTGCGCCAGCCCGCCGCCGCCCTGTACGTGCGCGGCGCGAACCTGCCCGAGACCTTCGTCGAGCTGGTTGAGGACGAGCTCAACGTCAAGGCCGTGCGTTTCACCGAAGACACGCGCGCGTTCACGACCTATAAGCTCAAGCCGCAGATGCGCACCCTCGGGCCGCGCTATGGCAAGCTGCTGGGCAAGATCGGCCAGCACCTGCAGACGCTGGATGGCAACGACGTCGTCGACGCGTTCAACGCCGGCGAGACGGTCCGCTTTGAGCTGGACGGCGTGCAGGTGGAACTGGCGCAGAGCGACGTGCTGACCGAGCCGTCGCAGAAGCCCGGCTTCGTGGCCGAGACCGACAAGGGCGTCACCGTCGTGCTGGACACGAACCTGACGCCGGCTCTGGTCGAGGAGGGCTTCGCGCGCGAGGTCGTCTCCAAGCTGCAGACGATGCGCAAGGAGGCGGGCTTCGACGTGACCGACCGCATCTGCGTGACCTGCGAGGCGGGCGAGCTGCTGGCCGCCATCGTCGAGCGCAACCGCGATGTGATCGCCGCCGGCGTGCTGGCGCGCTCCATCGACCTGGGCCCGGCCCCGGAGGGCGCGTACGCCAAGGAGTGGAACATCAACGGCGAGACGGCGACGCTCTCCGTGCGCAGGGCGTGACCGCAAGAAAGGCTCTGTTCAAATGAAGATCGTCATCCTGGGCGCGGGGGCATATGAGCTTGCCCCCGCCCTTTTGGACGACCTGTTCGTCCAGTATCAGACCGTCTGCGACCTGTGGGTCGTGGACGACAGCCTCGACACCGCGGAGCTCACCGCCCGGGCGGCGCAGTCGCTCGCCCGCGCTGCGGCGCTGCCCGCGCGCGTGTTCTACACCGCCAATCCTCGTAAGGCGCTGCCCGATGCGGATTACGTGCTCTGGTGCCGCGAGGCGCCGGACGCCGCGGACTACGCCCGCGACCTGGCCGCGCTGGATGCGATCGGCCTGGGCAAGCAGGCGCGGCCCTTTGGCGGCATCGGCGGCGCGATGACCACGCTGCGCGAGGGCGGCGCGCTTGCGGACGTGTGCGAGGAGATGACTCGCGTGTGCCCGCAGGCCGTGCTGATCGTCTGCTCGGGGCCCGTCGCGCGCCTGTGCGAGCTGGCACAGCGCTCCTTTGGCGTGCGCGCGCTGGGCCTGAGCCGCGCGCCCTACGACGCCGCCAAACGGTGTCAGGACCTGCTCGGCCTGCAGGATGCGCCGGAGACGCCCTGCGCGGGCACCTGGGGCTTTGCCTGGGCGCTGGGCTGCACGTCCGGCGGCCGGGATTGCCTGGATCAGGTCAAGGAGCGTCTGCTCCAGGACGCGGCGCAGCAGCGCGTCCGAGATCGGGAGCGCGCCGCCGAGGAGGCCAAAGCCGCCGATGCAGCTAAGCCCGACGCGGACGCGCGCGGGTCGCTCTCGGGCCTGCTGCAGCCGCAGGTGAAGGAGACGCGCGCGGATCTGCTCAGCGCGCAGTACGTCGACTGGTATGACGCCTTGCCCGCCTCGGGCCTGGAGTGGCAGATGATGCAGGACACGCCCGAGAGTCCGCGCCTGACGCAGCTGCCCGGCGTCCCGGGCGAGGCGGACTGCGAATTGCGTCTGCGCCACCTCGCATCGCTGGCCGTCCACGGCCCGCTGAAGGCCGAAGGCCGCGCGGCGCTGGAGGCGATGCGCGCAAGCGCAGGGCCACTTCGGCCGATGCGCCTGGTGCATGCGCTGTCCGGCCGCGTGCCGGCGCTGTATGAGCCCGGGCTGATCCGCCCCAACGACGGCGCCATCGCCTGCGTGCCGGACGGCCGCTTCGTGCTGCTGCCGTCGGTCGTGAGCGGCCCGCAGCTGTCCGCGCAGCCGTTGCCCCCCTTCCCCATGGCGCTGGAAGAGCTGCTCGACCGCGTGACAGAGGCCAACCTGCTCTATGCACAGGCAGCGGCGTTCGGCGACCGCATCGCGCTGCGCGAGGCGCTGGAGGCGGATCCCGCGCTGGCGGGCGTCGACCTGCTCTACGCGCTGGATACGGTCGACGACATGGTCTCCGCGAGCGCGCTGCCGCGGTTTTGACCGTTCTCTTCATTATATACGAGACCCGACAGCCGGCGTCGAGCCGGCCGAAAGGAGCGTTCCATGTATCTGGCATCCAATTGGCGGGATTACGAAGTGCTCGACTGCGGCGGCGGCGAAAAGCTCGAGCGGTGGCAGGACGTCATCCTGCGCCGTCCCGATCCGCAGGCGATCTGGCCGCAGCAGAATCCCGGTCTGTGGGCGCAGGCCGACGCCTGGTATCATCGCAGCGAGCGCGGGGGCGGCGAGTGGGAGTTCTTCCGTCGCCTGCCCGAGCGCTGGACGGTGCGCTACGGCGCGCTGTCCTTCTACGTGCGGCCCACGGGCTTCAAACACACGGGCCTGTTCCCGGAGCAGGCCGTCAACTGGGACTGGATGGACGGCCTTGTGCGCGGGGTCGTCGCGCAGGGGCGGCCGGTGCGCGTGCTGAACCTGTTCGCCTACACCGGCGGCGCGACGATGGCCTGCGCCTGCGCGGGCGCGCAGGTGTGCCATGTGGACGCGGCCAAGGGCATGGTCCAGTGGGCGCGGGAGAACCGCGACCTGTGCGGCCTGCCCGAGGAGCGCACGCGCTGGATCATCGACGACGCGCTCAAGTTCGTGCAGCGGGAGAAACGGCGCGGCAGCCTCTACGACGGCATCCTCATGGATCCGCCCAGCTATGGCCGCGGACCGGGCGGCGAGATCTGGAAGCTGGAAAACGAGCTGTACGGCCTGGTCGAGGCCTGCGCCGGCACGCTGACGGAGCGCCCGCTCTTCTTCCTGATCAACAGCTACACCACGGGTCTGCAGGCCTCTGTGCTCAAGAACATGATCGACATGACCGTCGGCAAGCGCTACGGGGGCCGCAGCGAGGCGGATGAGGTCGGCCTGCCGGTGACGGCGGGCGGCGTGCTGCCCTGCGGCGCGTCGGGCAGGTGGCAGGCCGATGCGTGAGTATCGCGGCGTGGGCATCGCCTATGAGGACAATCACCTGCTGATCGCCGTCAAGCCGCCCAACATGCCCACCCAGGCGGATGAGAGCGGCGATCCCGACCTGCTCACGACGATGAAGGACTATGTCCGGGAGGTCTATGCCAAGCCCGGCGCGGTGTATCTGGGCCTCATACACCGGCTGGATCGCCCCGTGGGCGGCCTGGTCGCGTTGGCGCGCACGTCCAAGGCCGCGGCGCGGCTGTCCGATCAGGTCCGGCAAAAGACGCTCGCGCGCGGCTATCTGGCCGTCGCACGGGGACAGGCGCCGCAGGAGGCGACGCTGTGCGACTGGCTCCTCAAGGACAACGCGCGCAACATGGTGCGTGTGGTGCCGCCCAACACGCCCGGCGCAAAGGAGGCGCGGCTGCGATGCTTCGCCTGCGCCGGGCGGGACGGCCTGTCGCTCGTGCGCGTCCAGCTCTACACAGGCCGCTCGCATCAGATCCGCGTGCAGCTGCAACACGCGGGATTGCCGCTGTGGGGCGACGCGCGCTATGGCGGGGGCCGGCCGGGCGAGCAGATCGCGCTGTGGGGCGCGTTTCTGTGCCTGACGCATCCGACGAAGGGCGAACGGCTGCGCTTTTACGCGCCGCCGCCCGCTGCCATGTCGCCCTGGCGACTCTTTGATCTGCCGCAGGACTTTCCGGAGCTGGATGTTTCCGGCGGCCCGACGGCGCGCTGAGCCGTCCATGTTTTGTGAATTTTTTCAGCTTCCATACTTGACAATCGGTCGATCGTCTGCTATAATTCTTATCTGTCCGACAAACGAGTTGATCGTTTTTCGGATGTGCCAATGTAGCTCAGTCGGTAGAGCAGCGGTTTCGTAAACCGCAGGTCAAGGGTTCGAGTCCCTTCATTGGCTCCATGTCGAGGTGTAGCGCAGTTTGGTAGCGCGTTTGGTTCGGGACCAAAAGGTCGCAGGTTCAAATCCTGTCACCTCGACCAGATTTTAAGG